>ERZ1034939.672-NODE-672-length-20283-cov-15.818618_pt1 | contig 20283 bp, 15 predicted proteins | sample MGYA00520626_ERZ1034939 | MGnify/ENA primary metagenome ERZ1034939 (study PRJEB33766, sample SAMN09781751) | gut metagenome | biome: gut microbiome | host: Homo sapiens | place: Madagascar | study: EMG produced TPA metagenomics assembly of the PRJNA485056 data...
TTGCCGGTCTCGTAGAGCGCCTTGCCGTCCTCGAGGTAGCCCTCCTGGTCGAAATGCATGATCTCGATCTTCTCGGTTTCCTTCATTTGTCTCTCCTTTCTGGGGTTGTCTCCACATCCCCCATGCCAACGGGTATCAAAGCCCGCTTACATTCCGTAACACTCAGCCGCTTTGGCCTTAAGCGCATTGACTGACTCTTCGTAGCCCTCTGCCTTGACCTCCATTTGCTTGGAGACGGCATCGAGATACGGGTGTACGTCCCATGACTTCAGACGCTCGGCAATCATTGCCGCAATCGTCTGGAAGAACACAAGGTTGGGAATTGCGCTGAGCAGCGGAGCCACCTGAGGCACCGCAACCTCGTGAGCCTTACCCCTGGGATGGGCCGTGAGCAGTACCGTTTTTGTCGTAACGTTCGATAGCGCATCGGCGATATTCGCAAGACGCTCCGACCCCTGCGGATCGTCGACGATAAACACTAGGTAGCCTGGGGTTATCTGCATTTCGGGGCCGTGAACAAACTCCTCGCCCTCGTAATGCATCGCTGGAATCTTGATGGTCTCGCTCAGCTTGAGCGCCGCCTCCTCGGCCACACCATAATTGGGTCCATTGCCGACAACCATTGCCGGCACATGTTCCGATAGCTCAAGCAGATGATCTTGAACATACGACTCGGCCGTTTTGCACATGGCGGCGTTTGCCCGAATGGCTTCATCCAGATCGTCCAAGCGCTGGACAACCTCATCGGGGTCACATGTTCCCAGAGCCTGTCCGCCGTAAATGCCAAAGAGAACCAGATATTCGACAAGCGTTTGGACGCCCAGGGTTACAAAGTCCACCGATTCAACGCCCACACCGTAATCAAGCACGATATCGGCGTGCGCCTTTACGGGGGCCTCAATATTAGACGTCAACGCGACCGCGTCCATGCCCTGCGAGCGCATAAAATCGAGCGCAGCAAGGGTGTTGGTTGAATACCCACTTTGCGAGATGGCGATTGTCAGCGCATCGTGCGGATATGTATGCTCAAAGTCGACAAAGGCCTCGGGCGTCACGACTGACACCTGCATGCACAGAACATCCTGCAGGTAGTCGCGAACACAATCGGCAGCGTGACGCGAAGAGCCCGAAGCGACAATACGCACCGCACGATACGGTTTAGACGCAAAGATATCAACGAGTGGCTTTACGAGCTCGGATGAATGCTCAAGATTCTCCCCCATACGCGTATGAGCAAGCCGAACATAGTCGAGCATTTTCATGACCTCACCTCGTAACATTTCATGGCCATTTAATACCAATCGATGGTTACAGGTTACGTTCTTTTGATACCTATTTGCTCACCAAGTTTTTAGCTTCGGCGAACGGTCGATTTTGAACCTTGTATGGTTGTGTATGCAAGGTGTCGTTTATCCCTAATTCCGCACGGAGCTTAAGCCCTTATGCAATCTGCCGACTAGTACGTATAGGTGTAGCCACCCGCGTCGCCACGGTTAAAGGACTTAACGTACTCGATAGCCTGACCGCTCGCATCGTAGCTCACGCATTCCAGAAGCAGTGCAAGGTCCCCTTCCTCGAGTCCAAGCAGGCCGGCATCGCGCGCACCCAGCGCCTCGATGCCAAGTTTCTCCTGTGCCGTAACTGGCTTTCGACCCAGCATCTCATACGTTTCGTACAGGCTGAATACCGACACGTCGATATCCTCAATCGCGGGGAACAACAGGCATGGGATAAACGCCATCTCGATTGCAACGGGATCGCCATTGATGCAGTTAAGACGACGAATGGAGTACAGCAGATCGTCCTCGGCAATTCCAAACAGATCCGCATAATAAGGACCCGCATAGCGCTTTGAGCGCGCGAGGATGCGGACAGACGGCTCACCGCCCGAAGCGCGGACCGACTCGCGGAAGCCACCTTGCTTTTCATAGAATTCGGGCACCTTCTGTGCTACAAATGCACCTTTTCCGCGAACACGACGAATCTGTCCACGCCGAACGAGCTCGTCAACGGCGCTACGGATGGTCAGCCGCGTCGTGCCAAACTCCTCAGCCAGCTCATTTTCAGACGGAATCATCGACCCCGTGGGATACACGCCGCGCTCGATGCGTTCTTCGATATGTCGACGAATACGCATGTAAACAGGGGTATTGTCTACTGTCTCAGCCATTGTTCACCCACCAGATTCTCGACGTCGTCCGCCTCGCCGTTATCGGCAAAGCGATATTTCGTGGGCAGGATCACCGATTTACAATGCTCCACAAAACGCATGTCCTCATCGAACTCAAGCGAGCTCTGATAGAAAACCGGCGTCCCTTCGTCCTGCTGAAGCAGCTCAGCCTCTTCGGCATTAAGACGCGAAATCGAAATATGTTCACACCCATGCTCCACACGCACGCCGCCCTCTTGGAGCAAAACATCGTACAGGCTTTCTTGCGTATAGTCGTGCTCGGGAAGTGTTGGGCACAAAGACAGATTGACGCGGGCGGTTTCGATTGAAGCCGGCTCGCCCTCGATAAGACGAACGCGCCGCATGCGATACACGGGATCGCCCGGCATCAGACCAAATTTTTTGGCAGTAGCCTCGTCCGCCTCGATAACCTCGGCAGAAATCAACCGGGAAGACGGGTGCAGGCCAACCGACAGAACGGCATCGGAAAAGTTATACGTTTCTTGAAAGATATTGAGCGGCTTGGGAGGACACACATACGTACCCGATCCGCGACGGCTCTCGAGTGTTCCACACGAGATGAGCCGCGTGATGGCAGCACGCAACGCCGTACGCGAAACACCAATCACTTCGCACAGCACACGCTCAGCCGGCAGGCGATCGCCGCCGGCAAGCTGATGGTGCTGGATATACCAAAGAATTCCCTCAACAGCACGATCTTTGGGGGGAATTGCATAAGATTCGCCTGCCATTGCACAGACTCCTCATTCAAAAATGTATGTCACCGGAATTAGGCCAGCCCTCCCATGGCATCAAATTCGGCCTTGATCTTCTCGGCGACATTCCGATACGACTTATATAGGCTTGAATCGCGTTTGACTTCGTCGGTCATAACGGGAATCTCTAATTTGGAAACCTCGTCTTTTCCCGTCTGAACCGCCACAATAACGCCCATACCAAGACACATATTACGCTTTGCCGCATTTATTTTCGCCGCCTTGGCAGGATTTGCCAGAATACGCTGGGCAAATTCCTGTTTCGAGGCCACTTCTTCGGCCTCCGGATCGCCCGCCTCGGCCACTTCGCACTGCAGCACGTCCGCATAGTCAAAAATCTTCGGCTCGCCGCCGCGCTGATGCACGGCCCACTTGCGGCGCGTGGCATCCTGGTAGATAGCCGGCAAAAACGTAAACCGCGGCGGGTCCAAAATCGTATCCGTGATGGTAAACACATCGGGATCAAAGGCATCCTGCGGGTTTTTCTTCTTGAACAGCCCCATATCAGCCTCCCGTACTAGCATTAAACAACTCAAGCTGAATATAGCACCAATTTCAAGCCGCCGCCCTGCCCTATCGGCACACGGCGTCTATAGCCCGCTTAGCGGAAGAGTTCACGGACGAGGGCCGGGGTGCCTGCTTTGTTTTGAGAAGTGGGCTCCGCGAACTTCTCAAAACAAAGCAGGCACCCCGGCCCCGGCAATGTAATCTTGGCTGACCATAGGTAGATGCACGGTTTCCTAGACAGCGTCAGCCATGTCCCCATTCTATAAAAAAGAATCAGCCCCGCATATCGAAACGGTCGAGAGGGCCGCCTCCGGGCTGGTGCCCTTCCTCGGAGAAGTTCGCGAAGCCCACTTCTCCGAGGAAGGGCACCAGCCCGGAGGCGGCCCCAGCGCGAGACCGTCCCGGATGCCTACCTACTCGTTGTCACCCGCGGTCATCTGCGTTGCGGAAAGCGAGCCGTCGGCTGCGGTCGCGGCTGCAGCGTCAGGCCAGACCCAGTCGGTAAAGACCGGGTGATCGAAGCCCTCGTCGCACGCGAACTCAAAGGCCTCGGTGCGGAAGGCCTCCCACTCATCAATCTGCTCGGCAAACTTATCGGCGTCGACCATGCGCAACACGTCGGCGGCCAGGGCCCAGCGGTCCATGTTGTTCAAGCGCAGCATGTCGAACGGCGTGGTCGTGGAGCCCTTCTCCTCGTAGCCATGGACGCGGAAGGCATCGTGGCCGGGGCGGTTCCAGATCAGGCGGCGAATCGTGCCAGCATAGGCGTGGAACGCGAAGAGGACGGGCTTCTCGCCACGGCCGAACAGCTCAGCCCAGCGCTCATCGCTGATGGCCTGGTCGTTCTCGCAGACGTTCTGGATCTTGAGCAGGTCGACCACGTTGACGAACCATACCTTGATACCTAGCTCGCGCAGCATGTCGGTTGCAGCCAGAGCCTCGAGCGTCGGCACGTCACCACAGGTGGCGACCACGACGTCGGCCTCGGCGAGCGTATCGGCGGTCGATGCCCATTCCCAGGTCGCAACGCCCTCGGCGAGCTCCGCCTTGGCCTCGTCGACCGTCTGGAAGGTCGGAGCAGGCTGCTTGCCACAGAAGATGGCGTTGACGCAGTCGGTAGACTGGTAGACGCGCTCGGCCACGGCAAGCGCCATGTTGGCGTCGGCCGGATAGTAGGCATTCACGATATGCGTGTCGTTTGCCTTGTTGAGCAGCAGGTCGATAAAGCCAGGGTCCTGGTGCGAAAAGCCGTTGTGGTCCTGGCGCCAGACATGGCTCGACAGCAAAATGTTGAGACCGCTAATGGGAGCACGCCACGGAATCTCGCGCTTGGTGGCCTCGAGCCATTTGCAGTGCTGGTTGACCATGGAATCGACCACGTGGACAAAACTCTCGTAGGAGCTCCACACGCCGGAGCGGCCGGTGAGCACATAGGCCTCGAGGAAGCCCTCGCACTGGTGCTCGGACAGCTGCTCGACAACCTTACCGGAGCCTGCCAGCAGCTCGTCGTTGGCCTCGTCCTCGTAGAAGCCGGCGTCCCACTGCTTCTTAGTCACCTTGTAGGCAGCCTGCAGGCGGTTGGAAGCGGTCTCGTCGGGACCAAAGATGCGGAAGTCGTCCATGTTATTGGCCAGGACGTCGGCGGTGTACTCACCAAAGACGCGGGCGGCCTCGGTGGAGCCCCAGCCATGACCATTAGTTGCGATGGGGGCCTCGTGGGCATGAATATCGGGCAGCTCGAGCTCGCGGCGCACCTTGCCGCCGTTCGCGTTGGGGTTGGCGCCGATGCGCAGCTCGCCGGTCGGCATAAAGGCCGTCACCTCGGGGCGCACCTGACCCTCGGGCGTAAAGAGCTCCTCGGGCTTGTAGGAGCGCAGCCACTCGCGCAGCACGCGGAAGTGCTCGTGGGTGTCTTTGGCGCTCGCGAGCGGCACCTGATGGGCGCGCCAGGAGTCCTCGGTCTTCTTGCCGTCAATCTGCTTGGGGCAGGTCCAACCTTTGGGCGTACGGAACACGATCATGGGATAGGCCGGGCGGACCACGGTCTCGCCCGCGGCGGCTTGGGCCTGTGCGGCGGCCTTGATGTCGCAGATCTCGTCAAAGACCTGCTCGAACAGGGCGGCGAAACGCTCGTGAATGCTCGCATGGCTCTCGTCGTCAAAGCCGGCGACAAAGAAGTGCGGTTTATAGCCCATGCCCTCAAAGAACTTGGTGAGCTCTTCGTCGGACACGCGGGCGAGGATGGTGGGGTTGGCGATCTTGTAGCCGTTGAGGTGCAGGATCGGCAGAACGATACCGTCGGTTGCCGGATTCACGAGCTTGTTGGACTGCCAAGAGGTCGCGAGCGGACCGGTCTCGGACTCGCCGTCGCCCACCACGGCCACGGCCAGCAGGCTCGGGTTGTCCATGACGGCGCCGTAGGCGTGGCTGAGCGTGTAGCCGAGCTCGCCGCCCTCGTGGATGGAACCGGGCGTCTCGGGCGCAAAGTGACTCGGGATGCCGCCGGGATAGGAGAACTGGCGGAAGAACTTCTGTAGGCCGGCCTCGTCATTGGTGATGTCGGGGCGAATCTCGCGGTAAGTACCGTCGAGCAGCGACTGAGCAGTACCGGCGGGGCCACCGTGACCAGGGCCCATCAAGAAGATAGCATTCTGGTTGTGATCGGCGATGAGGCGGTTGACATGACCGAACAGGAAGTTGATGCCGGGCGTGGTGCCCCAGTGACCGACCAGGCGGTGCTTAACGTCCGGGCGACCAAAGTCGCGCACCTCACCGGTTTTCTCGTCGACAAAGTCGGTGCGCATCAGCGGGTTGGAGCGAAGGTAGATCTGGCCGACGGACAGGTAGTTCGATGCGCGCCAATACAGATCGACACCATCGAGCTCGGAAGCCGGCACCTCGTGTCTCAGCTTTTGCCATGGCGTTCCCAGAGTTTTAGCCATTGTTTATGTCCCTTCGCTGCATGGTCACCCTCCGATATGGCGACCTTTCGTTGGGACAAGTATATTTGCTAAAACGTTTTATCAGTATGAAAAAACGTTTTATCATTCCGGTTCGCCATTAACCTGACAAGACCAGACATTTACCTGCGACATTATTTGTCACAAGTTCTTCATATTCCTGATATGCAAATCGACAAACGCGTTTAGTTGTGTTTTGTAACCTTGAGCACGCTGTCCTTCACGATGAGCACGGGCTCCAGGACGACTTCATCGGCGCGCTTGCCGCCCTTACCGGCCAAGCGTTTTGCCATACAGCTAAAGGCATGCTCGGCCAGCACGCTCGGATCTTGCTCGATCGCGGTCAGTGCCGGCTCAAACAGCACATCAGCAGCCGAGTTGTCGTAGCTCACCACCGAGATGTCACCCGGAATGCTCTTCCCCATCTCATGTAGGCGCTTGAGCAGACCGAGGGCAATGTTGTCCGAGCTTGCGAACACGGCGGTGGCATCGGTCGCAAGCACCGCCTCCGATGCCTCATAGGCACTCGGAATGTAGTACTCGCTCTCGAACTCCAAGCGCGCATCGATGGGCAGCCCCACCTCGCGCAGCGCACGCTCGTAGCCGGCAAGACGCTTACGACCCGTATTGGAACGGCGCGCGTTAACCAAGCAGGCAATACGACAGTGGCCCTGCTCAATCAAATAGCGGGTAGCCATGTAGCCGCCCATCTCGTGGTCGAACATCACCTTGTCGCACTCGAGTCCCTCAATGGCACGGTCAACCATTACCGCCGGGATGGGCAGATGGCTGACTTCTTCGCGCAAAGCGCGGTCGTCCGAGAATTCGTCGCCCACGACCAAAAACACACCATCGACGCCGCGCGTCACCAGCTGGCGCAGGAGCTCTAGATCGTCCTCGGCGCTTCCACCCGAGCTGGTAATAAAAAGCGCGTAGCCGTCCTCGCGGCAGCGCTTTTCCAGGCTGCCAGCGAGCGAGGCAAAAAAACGGCTCTCGATGTTGGGAACGATAAGGCCCAGCGTGCGCGACTCGCGCATGACCAGGCTGCGCGCAATCTGGTTGGGAACATAGTGGTTGCGCGCCGCGACCTCTTTGATGCGCTTGCGGTTTTCTTCCGAGATGCGACAAGGCCGATTGTTGAGAACCAGCGAGACCGACGAGGGGGAAAGCCCCACCTCCTGGGCAATCTGCTTGAGAGTAACTTTGTTGCCCATCTCGCTCCTTCCGAGTATTCGCGCAATCTCTTGAAAGTATAGCGACCGTCCCTCCACCTCGATGATAAACACTTTACCAATCCGGTAGACGGCTGTTTTATCGCCGCGATTGGTGCAAAGTAACCTGACCCCTTTGCACCATGTAGTGCATTGGGGTCAGGTTACTTTGCACCAAATCCATCCGGGTGGGGTATATTGCAATCGATTGATGAAAACGACCACCATAAGGCGGATATTCGTATGCACGAGAATGACTTTTTTAACGAGGACCTGCTCTGCGCGCTTGCCGGTGTTGCCGGTGAGGACAACGTGCTCATGAGCGAGCCCATGCGCGAGCACACCACGTTTAAGATCGGCGGCCCGGCCGATGTCTTTGTCACGCCCGATACCGAGCAGGGACTCGTCGCCACGCTTGACACCTGCTATCGCTGCGATCTGCCGCTCACCATCGTGGGCAACGGCTCCGACCTGCTCGTCGGCGACAAGGGTATCCGCGGCGTCGTCGTGGCGCTGGGCGAGGGCCTCTCCGACATCACCGTCGATGGCACGCACGTTACGGCAGCAGCCGGTGCGCTGCTCTCGGATGTTGCGACCGCGGCGGCCGAGGCCGGTCTCACCGGCATGGAGCCTATCTCGGGCATCCCCGGATCGGTCGGCGGAGCCTGCTACATGAACGCCGGCGCCTACGGTGCCTGCATGGCCGATGTGTTGGAGTCCGTACGCGTCTATAAACCTGCCCGCGCCCTTGACGACGGCACGCGCGGCAGCGGCAACATCATTGAGTTCGATGTCGATGAGCTCAACTTGGGCTATCGCAAAAGCCGCATCGCCGACGATGGGTTCATCGTGCTCACCGCAACCTTTAACCTGGCCCCAGGCAACGCCGCAATGATTAAGGCCGATATGGACGACTATCGCCAGCGCCGCGAGGACAAACAACCGCTCGACATGCCAAGCGCAGGCTCAACCTTTAAACGTCCCGAAGGCCACTTTGCCGGAAAGCTCATCATGGACGCAGGCCTGCGCGGACATGCCGTGGGCGGTGCACAGGTGAGTGAGAAGCATTGCGGCTTTATCGTCAACGCAGACCACGCCACCGCCGCCGACGTCGACGAACTCATTCGCCATATCCAAGCAACTGTCAAAGACCAATTCGGCGTAGACCTAGAGCCCGAAGTCCACCGAGTAGGCGAATTCCTTTAACAAAGAAGGCCCCGAAAGGGGCCTTCACTTTCTTTAATTCAGACAACCAGTCCGGTGTGTCGCGCCTTGAACTCGGAAGGTCCGGGACTGCGGGCGAGGCATAAGGTTGGTCGCGAGTTCCGCACGAGCCGGAGAGCACTTAATGTGCTCTCCGTGCGAGCAGGACTGTCCGAGCAGGCAACCTAATGCCTTTCGGGCAGCCACGGACCAACTTACTTCAAACCGCCGTTACGATAGCGCAATACCGCCAAGCCAGCCCCAACGCACGCCAGAGCCCGTACCATAGAAGCTAATAAACGAGTCGAGCGACCTCGATGTAATAGCGCCCTCGTTACTCATAACGATACCGCCGCCAACGTAGATGCCCACATGACCGTAAATCAGGCCCGGGGCGCCAGTGCCGCTGTGGGACGAATCGGCAACGATCATGCCAACCTGCAGCGCAGAGCGATTGGAGCTATAGCACCAAGCGTTGAACATATCGCATGCGTTGCCGCCGTAATAGCCCACGCCGGCGTTGCGGAAGACGTTGGTGACCCACGCCGCGCACCAGTTCTGGCCAGGCGAGGGCGTGGAATAGCAAGCGTTGACGACGGCCTGCTGCTTGCCCGAGCCGGCATTCTGCTGCGGCTTGCCGGGAGCATACGAACCGCCACCCGTAGACGTGTTGTTTTTATTTGCAGAGGCAGCTGCGGCTGCAGCCGCCTTCCTGGCAGCTTCCTCGGCCTGCGCGGCAGCAAGGATTTCGGAATCGCGTTGCGCCATGAGCTCTTTGACGTCATCGGAAAGGCCGTTGATCACCGTTTGGACTTCCTGCTGCTTGGCCTGCATATCCTGCATCTGAGCAGTCTGCTGGTCTTTGAGCTTCTCCAGATCGGCCTTCTGCCCCTCAAGATCGGTCTTCTGCGCATCGAGCTCCGCCTGAATGGTCTGGATATCCTCGATGGCATCGCGATCGCTCTTGTTGATCTTCTCGACGTAATGCGCGTTGGCGACGAGCTCCTCAAACGAGCCAGAGGCTAACAGCAGCGACAGGATGTTCGTGCCGCCCGACTTGTAGCTGGCCGCCACGCGATCGGAAAGGTCGCCGCGCTTCTTCTTGAGCTCGGACTTCTTGGTATCGATCTGCGCCTGCGTGTCATCGATCTTGCCCTGGACGTCTTCGATGTCGTCGAGCGTCTTGGCGTTTTTACTCGCCAACGCCGCATACTCGCTTGCGATGCTGTCGAGCTGGGCTTGAACCTCATCGAGCTTAGCCTGTGCGGCATTCAGTTTAGCGGTGGTTTCCTTTGAAGCCTCTGCCGCATGGGCGTGCGTGGGAAGGCCAAAAAGAACGGCTGCAGAAGCGGCACCGAACAGGGCCTTAAGAGCCGTGCGGCGCGAAAGCTCCTGGGAAAGGATGGAATCGCTGTTTGGTGACATATGTACTCCGTTTACATGTTCTGTTTATATGTCGCTCAATTCATACATATTAGCGCACATCCACCACATCCCAACGATTTCCACGAACGGCAGAATTCCTCGGGTTCGGCGGCTTGCGACTCAATGCAAGCTGCAAACATGCTTCCCGTTCGCCCCTGCAATGAGTACGTTAACATCATTACTCTGGTTTTCGCTCGGCCAGACGTTTTGCGGCCCTTGCCTGCGCTATACTCGCCACAAGAAGTGTTCCTAATCCGATGGGAGACTATATGTCCAAAGCACTCGACCCTAAAGACACTTGTGTCCTCGTTACCGGTGGCGCCGGCTTTATCGGCTCGCACACGGTCGTCCAGCTGCTCGAGGGCGGCTACCAGGTCGTCGTCGTCGATGACCTCTCCAACTCCAGCGCCGTCGCCATCGACCGCGTCAAGACCATCGTGGGCGACGAGGCCGCCAAGAACCTCACCTTCTACGAGGCCAACGTGCTCGACCGCGATGCGATGAACAAGATCTTCGATACCCACCAGATCGACCGCGTCATCCACTTCGCCGGCTTTAAGGCCGTTGGCGAGTCGGTAAGCAAGCCCGTCGAGTACTACCACAACAATATTGAAAACACCCTGGTGCTCATTGACGTCATGCGCAACCATGGCTGCAAGTCGATTATCTTCTCGAGCTCCTCGACCGTCTACGGTGACCCGGATAACCCGCCCGTTACCGAGGAAGACCCCAAGAAGCCTGCGACCAACCCCTACGGTTGGACCAAATGGATGATCGAGCAGATCCTCATGGACGTCCACACCGCCGACCCCGAGTGGGACGTCGTGCTGCTCCGTTACTTCAACCCCATCGGCGCCCATCCGTCAGGCCTGATCGGCGAGGACCCCAAGGGCATCCCCAACAACCTGGTACCCTACGTCGCGCAGGTCGCCGTAGGCAAGCTCGAGGCTGTACAGGTCTTTGGTAACGACTATCCCACGCCCGACGGCACCGGCGTGCGCGACTACATCCACGTGTGCGACCTGGCCTCAGGCCACGTTGCCGCACTTAACTGGATGAACGGAAAGACCGGCGTCGAGATCTTTAACCTGGGTACCGGCACCGGCACTTCGGTGCTCGAGGTCGTCGCCGCCTTCTCCAAGGCATGCGGCAAGGAGCTGCCCTATGTGATTCGCGAGCGCCGCGCCGGCGACATCGCCGCCAACTGGTGCGATGCCTCCAAGGCTGAGCGCATGATGGGTTGGAAGGCGCAGTACGACATCGCGGATATGTGCCGTGACAGCTGGAACTGGCAGAGCCACAACCCCAACGGCTTCGCCGACGCCGAGTAGCAAAAACCTACATACTGTTCTTGCCCCGGTCTCACGATGTGAGACTGGGGCTTTTTTATGGCGCGTAACCATTCACCGAAATCCGCCCAACTTTTCTATCTTGCCTGTACATGTTTAAACAACATGCTCTACAATAAGCATATCGAATTAGAAACTCGGGGACGGGCTGTCTATCCATCTGCAGGCCGACCCCACAACAAGAAGGTTGGTGAGCGCATTCATGGAGCGTGCAAGCGGCGTCCTCATGCCCGTCTCATCTCTGCCCGGACCATACGGAATCGGCGGCTTTGGCTGGAATGCCTACGACTTCGTCGATTTTCTCGCCTCGTGCAAACAACATTACTGGCAGATTCTGCCCCTTACGACGACCAGCTATGGCGATTCGCCCTATCAGTCGTTCTCGGCCCGCGCGGGCAACCCCAATTTCATCGACTTTGCCGAGCTTATTGAGGCCGGCTATCTGGAGCAGCGCGATATCGACGGCGTGTATCTGGGATCCGACCCAAGCAATGTCGACTACGGTGCTATCTTTGGCGGCCGCCGTCAGATTCTCGACCGAGCCGCTGAGCGCTTTGCTGCCGACAAGCCGGCCGATTTCGATGACTTTATCCAGGCCAACGAGGACTGGCTCATCCCCTACTGCGAGTTCATGACCGTCAAAGAGGAGTGCGGTCTCAAGGCGTTTTGGGAGTGGCCCGAGGAGCTCCGCCGCCGCGGCGAGGCTTCCGCCAAGGTCTGCGCCGACCATCCGGCGCGTATGCTCTACCACCAGATGACGCAGTACTACTTCAATCGCCAGTGGAGCCGCCTCAAAGCCTATGCCAACGAGCGCGACATCCTGATCATCGGCGACCTGCCCATCTATGTCTCGCGTGACTCCGTCGAGATGTGGGCGACACCTGAGCTCTTTAAGATCGACACCGCCGGCAATCCCGTGAGCGTCGCCGGCACGCCGCCCGACCAGTTCTCGGCCACCGGCCAGTACTGGGGCAACCCCATCTACGACTGGGACGCCATGGAGTCCGACGGCTTCTCCTGGTGGGAGGACCGCATTCGCGCCGCCCTCGACATGTACGACGTCATCCGCTTGGACCACTTCCGCGGATTCGAAGCCTTTTGGGAGGTGCCCTTCTCTTCACCCGACTCGTCTTACGGTTCGTGGACGCAGGGCCCCGGCCTCAAGCTCTTCAAGACGCTCGAGGAAAAACTCGGCACACTGCCCATCATCGCCGAAGATCTTGGCTTCCTTACCCCCGGCGTTATCGACATGCGCGACACCACGGGCTTCCCTGGCATGAAGATCTTGCAGTTTGCCTTTGAGGGCAGCAACTCATACTATCTGCCCCACAACTACATCGCCAACACCGTCGCCTATGTGGGCACGCACGACAACGAGACGGCACGCGGCTGGTTCGAGGGTACGGCCACTCCGCGTCAGCGCGAGCAGGCAGCTTTGTACACCCATCAGCAGGCTGGCGAGCCCATCACCGATGCGCTCAACCGCACCATTGCCGCCAGTGTGAGCGACACCTGCATCTACACCATGCAGGACCTCCTCAACCTGGGAAATGAGGCCCGTATCAACACCCCCGCCACCCTAGGCGGCAACTGGACCTGGCGCATGCTCGATGGCGCCATCACCCGCGAGCTCGAGCACAAGCTCACCGACTGGACCGAAACCTACTTCCGCATCCCGTCGGAAGCCGAAATTGAGCTTCCCCAATAGGAGCCACCGCGCCCGACCCCACCCCACCGTGCGGACGCGACCGCTTTTCCCGCGCGAGGCCATCCCAATCCCTCGCGCGGGCTTCTTTTGAATTTCTGACATGTAGTCGACTCACCACAGGAGGAAACATGCCCCATATCAATCTTGCGGATCTTGCCGAGCAGTCCTTTGGAACTTCGCTCGAGCAACTCGATGATCGCCACATTTACAAGCTGCTCGTCAAACTCGTGCAGGAGCGCTCTGCCGCCTGCCCGCTCAACAACGGCAAGAAAAAGCTCTATTACATCTCTGCCGAGTTTTTGATCGGCAAGTTGCTCATCAACAACATGATCGACCTCGGCATCTACGACGAGGTCAAGGAGCAGCTCACCGCCGCGGGCCACGACCTCAACAAGATCGAGGAGTTTGAGGTCGAGCCGTCGCTGGGCAATGGCGGCCTGGGCCGTTTGGCCGCGTGCTTCCTGGACTCCATCGCCACGCTGGGTCTCACCGGTGACGGCGTTGGTCTCAACTACCACTACGGCCTGTTCCGCCAGCGCTTTGTCGCCAACCAGCAGAAGGCCGTCCCCGACGAGTGGCTCGACGAGCAGGACATTCTGATCGATGATGACCGCTCCTACACCGTCGAGTTCGGCGATTTTGCCGTCACCTCCAAGCTCGTCAACATCGATGTGCCCGGTTACGGCCGGTCCACCAAGAACCGCCTGCGCCTGTTTGACCTGGCAAGTGTCGACGACAGCATGGTCCCCGGCAGCTCCATCGACTTCGACAAGACCCAGATCGCCAAGAACCTCACGTTGTTCCTCTATCCGGATGACTCCGACGAGCAGGGCCGCCTGCTTCGCATCTACCAGGAGTACTTCATGGTGAGCAACGCCGCCCAGCTCCTGATTGACGAGGCCATCGAGCGCGGCAGCAACCTGCACGACCTGGCCGATTACGCCGTGGTCCAGATCAACGATACGCACCCCACCATGGTCATCCCCGAGCTCATTCGCCTGCTCACCACCGAGCACGGCATTGAGTTTGACGAGGCCGTTTCCATCGTACGTTCCATGGTCGCCTACACCAACCACACGATTCTTGCCGAAGCGCTCGAGAAGTGGCCGCTCGCAAGCCTACAAAAGGTCTCCCCCGCCATCGCCGACATCATCGTCAAGCTTGACGAGGTCGCCAAAGGCGAGCACGACGATCCGCGCGTCGTCATCATCGACGAGCACGACACCGTCCACATGGCCCACATGGACATCCACTTTGGCTTCTCCATCAACGGCGTCGCCGCACTCCACACCAAGATTCTGGAGGACACCGAACTTCATCCGTTCTACGAGATCTATCCCGAGAAGTTCTCCAACAAGACCAACGGCATCACCTTCCGCCGTTGGATCCATGGTGCCAACCCCGCGCTCGCCAGCCTGCTCGACGATGTGATTGGCTCCGATTGGCGCAATACCGGTGACCTGAACAAGCTCGCCGAGTTCGCCGACGATAAGGACGTTCTTGAGCGCTTGGCCGCCACCAAGGCAGAGGCCAAGGCAATCATGCGCCAGTTCATGGCGCTCGAGCAGGGTGTGACGATTCCCTCCAACGCCATCATCGACGTCCAGGTCAAGCGTATCCACGAGTACAAGCGCCAGCAGATGCTCGCACTCTACATCATCTGGAAGTATCTCGACATCAAGAACGGCAACAAGCCCAATCACCCCGTCACCATCATCTTTGGCGGCAAGGCGGCACCTGCCTACACCATCGCCCAGGACATCATCCACCTGATCCTAACGCTGTCGCAGTGGATTGCAAACGATCCCGACGTGGCCCCTTACCTGCAGGTTGTCATGATCGAGAACTACAACGTCACCGCCGCCGAGCGCGTGATCCCCGCTGCTGACATCTCCGAGCAGATCAGCCTGGCCTCCAAGGAGGCGAGTGGCACCTCCAACATGAAGTTCATGCTCAACGGTGCCCTGACCCTGTGCACGCTCGACGGTGCCAACGTGGAGATTGCCGAGCTCGTGGGCGACGAGAACATCTACACCTTTGGCGCCTCGTCCAAGCAGGTTGAGCAGCTCTACGCCGACGGCACCTACAACGCCGGTACGCTCTATCGCAAGCCCGGCATCAAGCTGCTGGTGGACTTTATTACCAGCCCCGCCTTTATGGCGACCGGCAACGCCGAGCGCCTACAGCGACTGCACGACGACATCAAGGGCAAGGACTGGTTTATGGCCCTGCTCGACATAGAGGAGTACATCCAGACCAAGGAGCGCGTGCTGGCCGACTACGAGGATCAGGACGCTTGGATGCGCAAGGCGCTGATCAACATCGCCAATGCCGGCACCTTCTCATCCGACCGCACGATTTCCCAGTACAACGACGAGATTTGGCACCTGAGCTAATTTCGTTTTCTTTACCCATCCTCTTGAAAACGGAGTCGTGGTAACACGGCTCCGTTTTTATGCCCGTGTGTTGCCCCACGGCCCGCCTCTTCCAAACACTCTCAATCTGTAACATCTACCCGGCAGAATTGGGCCTATCTGTTACAGATCGAGACAAACAGAATTGCCCCGATGAACTGTCTCGATCTGTAACAGATAACCGCCGGAATCGGGTCTAACTGTTACAGGATGAGACAAACGGATAAGCCAGCTAAAAACAATCTTTATCTGTAACAGTCAGCCGCCAAAAACCGTCCTTCATGTTATGGATTGAGACAGTTCGAAATAACGAAAAGTTTCATCTCAATCTGTAACATCTAGGCCCCATTCGACCCTCCAATTGTTATGGATTGAGACAGAAGGGCAGACGGCTCAGCAATGTCTCAATCTGTAACACCTAGACCGACTTTGGCCCTCGTCCTGTTACAGATTGAGACAGTCCGCCAGACAGCCCCGGCACAAAGAAAGGCTCCCCTCTCGCCCAGTGGACGGGAGAGGAGCCTTATATGTGACCGCGGCAAAAGGATGGCAATACCGCAGTCGCCCAAAGGGAGGGCCTGGATGCACCGGGCCTAGATAAGGTTCTTGCCAGACACCTTATCGAAGAGATGGGTCGCGTTCTTCTCGAACTTGAACCAGATGGTGTCGCCCGCCTTGAGCGCGCCCTTGGCCTCGAGGTCGACGACGGGGATGATTAGGACAAACTGGCCGTCGGGGGACGTCACGTGGACATGCTCGGTCGAACCCATGAGCTCGGTCACCTCGACGGTACCCTGGAGCGCACCCTCCTCGTCCTTGTCGGCAAGCAGAATCTGCTCGGGGCGCACGCCAGCCGTGATCTCCTTCACGTCGCCGCCGTCCCAGTTAAGTGCAAGCTGAGCGCAGGTCTCGGGAGCTAGCGCGACATTCATGTCGTCGGTCTTGACGGTGAAGCCGTTGCCCGAGCGCACCAGCTGGGCATCGAAGAAGTTCATCTGCGGCACGCCGATGAAGCCGGCGACGAAGATGTTCGCGGGATGGTTGAAGACCTCCTGCGGGGTGGCGATCTGCTGGACGACGCCGTCCTTCATGACCACGATGCGGTCGCCAAGGGTCATGGCCTCGGTCTGGTCGTGGGTAACGTAGATGAACGTACCCTTGATCTCGTGACGCAGCTTGATAAGCTCGGCACGCATCTGGTTACGAAGCTTGGCGTCCAAGTTAGACAGCGGCTCGTCCATCAGGAAGACCTTAGGGTCACGCACGATGGCGCGGCCAATGGCGACGCGCTGACGCTGACCGCCAGAGAGTGCCTTGGGCTTGCGGTCGAGGTACTCGGTGATACCCAGGATCTCGGCAGCGGAGCGAACCTTGCGGTCGATCTCGTCTTTGGGGACCTTCTTGAGCTCGAGCGTAAACGCCATGTTCTCGTACACCGTCATGTTGGGGTACAGAGCGTAGCTCTGGAACACCATGGCGATGTCGCGGTCCTTGGGTGCCACGTCGTTGACGCGCTTGCCGTCGATGAGCACGTCACCCGAGGTGATGTCCTCCAGGCCGGCGACCATGCGCATCGTCGTGGACTTACCGCAGCCAGATGGGCCAACGAGGACGATGAACTCCTGGTCGTGAACGGTGAGGTTGAAGTCCTCTACAGCGAGCACACCGTCCTCGGTAACCTTGAGGTTGTGCTTCTTCTCCTCGGTCTTCTTCTTTTTGCCAAAGAAGCCCTTCTTTTTTGACTCGTTGTTGGGATACACCTTCTGAACATGTTTGAGAACAATCTCGGCCATGTCTTTACCTTTCGATATGCGGCGCCACGCTGAGGGGCGCCGCAGAAACTTGCAAAACAGTTACGGCATCAGCCCTTGACGGCACCTGCCACCACACCGTCGATGATGTACTTCTGGCAGAAGATGTACATGATGACGATGGGGATAACGACCATCATGATGCAGGCCATCATGGGGCCGAGCTCGACGTGGCCATAGCCGCCGCGGAAGTACTGGATCAAAATAGGAATGGTCTTGTACTTGGTGGAGTCGAGCGTAAGGTAGGGCAGCAGGTAGTCGTTCCAGACCCACATGGTCTCGAGAATGCCGACCGAAAGATAGGTGGGCTTCATGATGGGAAGGACGATCTTAAAGAACACCTGGACCGGGTTGCAGCCGTCGATCATGGCCGCCTCCTCGATCTCGAGCGGGATGTTCTTTACAAAGCCGGCGAACATAAAGACTGCCAGGCCTGCGCCAAAGCCCAGATAGATAAAGCAGATGTTGAACGGCGTATTAAAGCCGATGCGGTCCGCCAAATTGGACAGCGTGAACATGAGCATCTGGAACGGTACGACCATCGAGAACACGAACAGGTAATAGAAGAAGTTCGAGATCTTGTTGTTGACACGAACCACGTACCAAGCGCACATGGAGCAGCACACCAAGATCAGCACGACCGACGTGACCGTGATGATGAGCGAGTACATAAATGCTGAGGCAAAGCCCTGCTCGTTCAGAGCGTGCACGTAGTTTGCAAGGCCGTTGAACGACTCGGGCGTGAGCAGGTCGAACGCCGTGGTGGTGCTGATTGCGGTCGCTTTCTTAAAGGAATTGAGCGCAATCATAAACACGGGGTAGATCCATGCGAGCGACAGGATCGTAAAGAAAATCGAGAGCACGCGGTTGATAGCCTTATCGCGTTTCATTACTGCTGCACCTCCTTGGACCTCGTGGCCTTAAGCTGAATCATAGAGATGGCGACGACCAGGATGCAGAAGATAACTGCCTTGGCCTGACCGATGCCCTGCCATGCGATACCAGCACGCGAATAGAACGTGTTGTAGATGTTCAGGGCGAGCATCTCGGTGGAGTGCGCCGGGGCGCCACCGGTAAGGGCGAGGTTCTGGTCGAACAGCTTAAAGCCGTTGGTGATGGACAGGAACAGGCAGATGGTGATGGTCGGCATCAGATTGGGGATCTTAACCTTCCAGAACGTCTGCCATGCCGTGGCACCGTCAACCTTGGCGGCCTCGATGTAATCGGACGGAATGGACTGCAGACCGGCGATGTAGATGATCATCATGTAGCCGACCTGCTGCCACAGGGTCAGGATGATAAGGCCCCAGAAGCCAGCAGCAGAGTTAAGGGCAATGAGCTGGGCGCCCACGTTGGAGAGCAGGCAGTTGATCAGAATCTGCCAAATGTAGCCCAGCACGATGCCGCCGATCAGGTTAGGCATAAAGAAGATCGTACGGAAGATGTTGGTACCCTTGAGCGCTTTGCGGGTGAGCGCCTGCGCGATGGCGAGAGCAATCACGTTGATGAGCACCGTCGACAGGAAGGCGAACGCCACCGTAAAGAAGAACGACGTGGAGAACTGCGGATCGGACAGTGCGCGCACGTAGTTCTCGATACCGACGAAGTGCGCGTTGTTAATGGTAATAAACTGGCAGAACGAGAGATAGAAGCCCTGGATAAAGGGAATCACGAACCCGATCATAAACGCCAGGCACGTAGGCAGCATAAAGAGCGGCCACCAGCGCTTGAGTGCTTTGCCCATAGAAGGGTCCTTTCAATATGCAGGGGGCGGGCAAACCTGCGTCTGCCCGCCCCCTGTCGCTAATCAGATAGCTTGGGCAGCAACTGCTTACTCGGAAGCGGCCTTCTCGGTCTTCCAGCCATCGACGAAGGCGTTCTTGACGCCGTCCCACTTGCTGTTGTCGGCAGCATAGGCGATCAGAGCCTGCTTGAGGTTCTTCTTCCACTCCTCGGAGGGAATGTAGACGAAGTCCCAAGCAACGGTCTTCTTGCCGTCCTTGGCCATAGCAACGGCCTGCTGCGAGAAGACGTTGGTGGTCTCCTTAGCGCTCTTGAACGGGGCGGTCAGACCCATCTTGTCAGCGATGATGCTGGTGGCGGTGTCAGAAGTGACGCACCAATACATGAAGTCCTCGGTGGCCTTCTGGGCATCCTCGGAAGCCTGGGAGCTGACGCACCAGTAGTTCTCGCCGCCGGAGCACAGGCCCTGGTTCTCCTCGCCGTCGACGCCGATGTAGATCGGCAGCATGCCGAGCTGGTCATCGGTCATACCGGCCTTGGTGAGGTCGGCGTAGGCCCAAGAGCCGTTCTGGTAGAAGACGGCCTTGCCGGTTGCGAACTCGTTGGTGGCGTCGTCACCGGTCTTGGAGGCAAGCTGCGAAGGATCGCAGGTGGAGTCGGTGATGTACAGGTCGAAAATCTGCTTGAAGTTATCGAGATACTCGCCCTTGATCTCGTCGTCCTCCTGGTTGTGCTCCTTCTCGAACTCGTAGTAGAGCGGGAGGTTGGCGAGGTGGGTGGTGTAGCGCCAGCTGGAGGAGTCATCCATACCGGCGGAAGTGAAGGCACCGTCAACGCCGAGCTCGTCCTTGCGGGCCTGGATGTCATCGGCGCAAGCCTTCAGCTTGTCGAAGGAGTTGATGTCCTCGGCCTTGTAGCCGGCCTTCTCGAGGAGCTCCTTGTTATAGATGATGCCGTAGCTCTCCTGAACCCAGTCGATACCCAGATCCTTGCCGTCGGACTGCAG
>ERZ1034939.681-NODE-681-length-20046-cov-38.409834_pt1 | contig 20046 bp, 24 predicted proteins | sample MGYA00520626_ERZ1034939 | MGnify/ENA primary metagenome ERZ1034939 (study PRJEB33766, sample SAMN09781751) | gut metagenome | biome: gut microbiome | host: Homo sapiens | place: Madagascar | study: EMG produced TPA metagenomics assembly of the PRJNA485056 data...
CGTATATCAACCACTTACAACGATTGTTAATCGTTTTTAGTGGACACTAGTGATTGTCAATATCCACCTGCGCTTTTCTTATCTTCGAACGCTTCTCAAAACCGTCGAACACCGGAATACGCAATGATATACCTATACCGTTCGACTTATACCAATGGTTCGATTCACCCGAATGAAACCAGTTCTTAAATTCATCAGTAAATGCCGCATATGTCCAATTGCCCGTCAACGCAAGCGTAGGCATATATCCATCCTTGGCAAGCTTCTTCTGTTTCTCTGCCAAACTCTGCTGAGTGCGCAAAAGCTGAAGCTCATACAGGTTCTCATTTAGTCCGGTAAGCGCAGCCATATCCGTCTTGTCTATGTCTGCCTTCTCCACAGCAATGGCTTGGTCGGCAGGATAGTCTATTACATACTTCAGCATATTATACTGTTGAGTAAGCATTGCCTTGGCATTGTCATACTGCACGCTAAGATTCTCAAGGTTCACGTTCACACGCTTCACATCCACACTAAGGGCCATGTCGTTATCGTGGAAAGCCTGTGTAATATCGCGCAACTCCTCTAGTCGTTTTATGTTGTCCTTGATAATGCTTATCTGCTCCTCAGTGTTCTGAGCAAGATAATACATCTTACTTATCTGCACTATCAAGTCCTCCTTTGCCTTCGCGTAAGAAAGATTGTTGATTTGGTCGAGTGTCTTGGAAATGTCCAAGGCAGTAAGAGCCGTCTGACTATATAACGGCATTTGCAATTGGATACTTGCCGACGAGTTATACTGCAACGTTTTAGTAACATTGTATGGCTTACCATAAGCCGAACCGTCAGTAACCGACACCGGAGGAGTGAAGTTATCGTTTAGCGCAGCACCGATATTAATCTGTGGCAATAGGCGCGAACGGTTCTCACTGATATTGTGCTTACCCTTAAGCACATTACCCTCATATGTCTTCAAGTTAAGATTTCTTTCAATGCCCATCTGTAGGCATCTACTCAACGACAACACTTCCTGCCCCATCGAATACGAGGCAAGAAGTGTCAAGGAAAATGTGAACAATATTCTTTTCATACCTTTATTTTTTTTCGACTGCAAAGTTACGTATTTATAGCCGTTAAGATATATTCATAAAATATCACAAGTTGTTCACATTTTCCCTTTGTCAATATTTAGCGTTAAAATCTATTTCTGTTGTTTCTTCAACTTAGGTGCATTCACACCGTCATAATACAATTCATACAATGTGGCATAGTCTTCCTCATCCATTGTCTTGCTCAGCAAGTAATGCTTGCCGTCAGCATAACGACGATGGATATAGAAATGGTTGCGCCATTCTCTTGATGATGGTTTCAGCAGAACATCGTTGCTGCCCAAGAAGCATATGTCCTTGCCCATCCTTATTTCTTTTCTTCTGTATTTTCTATTGTTATACGGACTCATCTCCACATATACGTCATCCACTTTCAGAAAATTCAAAAAACCTATGGTTACGAGTTCCGGTTTCTTTGCGAAACAAACTTTGTTTTCAAGGTATACCCAATATTCTTTGCCATTTTGAACAATCAGCCCTATGCTCTATTCTTAAGTCAATCTCTTCAAAATCGGCCAACAGCCTTTCGCTGTATGCATAGGTGTATTTCATTTCTATTCTCGGTTCAAATAACCAGGTGTTTTCATTCACATCCTGTTCAAACCTCCTCATATCTTCTGTCCATGCATCCTTTCTTGTCAGCCATACCTCCCTACTTACCGGATGCAACAAACACTCATTATCCTTTCTATAAGCCCATCCGCCAGAGTCATCCTCCCACAGTTGCATGTCGTCTATCTTCTCCTTATATATATATAGACGCTCAGGTTCAGAAGGCTGAATATAGAACGTGCGGAATTGCAGACCCTTTTCAATACCATTAGTCAAGGCATCCAGCATAACAAAACAATTCTCGTCCATCCTTCGAGTCTTCACTCTCGGATACAACATCCTTCCATCCGTTGTGCTAAAGTCAAGAAAACCATATCTCACAATCTTAGGTCTTCTAACAAACCTCACACCATTCTTCAAGTCCATCCATGGACGTTCACGGTCAATCTTCTTTTTCGAGTACAATTTAGCCAATCCATGAGCCTTCAATTCCACCTTATTATATATATAAGGCAAAACCTCATTGCCGTCCTTGTCTATTACGCCCAACAGCCCCATTCCGTTCTTCTTCACCTCATAACCGTAAGCCTCATCCAGGTCCTTTCTCTGTCCATCATGAGTCATAACGGTAATCAGTTCGGTCTGCTCGTTAGATATAATACATCTACTCTCGTCACGCAACGCATATGCCACACTATATCGTTCCTCAGCACTGGCAATGTTTCCCTTGCCAGCCGACTTTCCTTCAAACATAGCCTGCCAATCCCTATCATCCGATGGCATACCAAACAAGCGGTACAATCCCACATTGTCCAATATCAGGCAATATCTCTTACCCTCATACACACGCATGCCACGTCCTACTTGCTGCAAATACTTTGATAACGACAACGTAGGACGAGCCAACTGTATAAATTCCACATCAGGACAATCAAAACCTTCACCAAACAAGTCAACGTTTACCAAAATCCTAATCGGAGAGTCTAATACCTGACAATTCGTATTCTTCAAAGAATCATTCGAGTTTCTAAACCTTTCAATTATATATTTCCGTTCCTCCGCAGGTGTCTTCGAACTAATCGCCACAGCATTCAGTCCCCGTTCCCTATAATACTCCGCAATATGCTCCGCATGTTTTATATCAATAGCATACACAATACCCTTCTTGTCCGGCGCATATCTCATCACAGTATCACAAAGCCGTTCAATGCTCTGTCTAACATCCAGCTTCTCACTCATTTCTCTCAACGAGAAATCTCCGTCTGCCCCACGCTTAGTCAAACCAAACACCATCTGCTGATCCAAGCTATCCGCCTTAACAGACATATAATCGTACAGCGACAACCATCCATCAGCTATAAACTTATTATACGACCACGACTGCAGCAACACATCAAACAAATCAGTAAACCCCTTTCTGTTCAATCGGCATGGAGTGGCTGTCAGTCCCAACTTCTTTGCCTCTGGATAAGCATCCATCACCTCCTTATAAGTCCTCGCCACCGCATGATGAGCCTCATCAATAATAATCAACGAAGGACGCTCATCCAACTCATGATAATGACGAGATAACCACTGGATGGAGAAAACCCGCGGGGTAAGTGAAGAGGGAAAAGTGAAAAGTGAAGAATCCGATGGTTTAAGTGAAGAGTGAAAAGTGAAGAGTGAAGAATCCAATTGCTTTGCAAGTGTTTCCTTTATCTGTTCCACCAATTCCCTTCTATGCACCACAATCCACACACATGGATTTTTCCCTTTTATCTTTTCACTTTTCTCTCCATCTGGATTCTTCACTCTTCGTTCTTCACTCTTCACTTGCTCCACCAGGAGCACCGTTTTTCCTGTTCCAGTTGGCATCTGTACCATCACGGACCGATACGACTTGAAAGCCGTCTCAATCCGTTCTATCATTTCTCTTTGATAATCGTATAGCTGAATATTCTTCATCTTTTTCTGAATAAGTGATAGCAACTAAGTGGACTGGGAGCGGGGACGCCCTCGTCCCTGACTGAATCAAAACTCAACATCACCCTTTATACGTTTGTCTGCATACTTCTTGCTCACACCAACATAGTTGGTTAAATGAAACACCAACTTTATAGACACCCATGCAAGTGCCTATTATTAATGAATAAAAAAAATAAAAGATTAGAACCCCATCGCAGTATCGCTCTGCACTATGCCGCCACTCGGATGAGGCAAATATAATTTTGAATTGTCTTTGAAAACTTAAAACTTAGCAATTTCTTCCTGTGAAAGGCCTGTTGCTTTCATTATAGAGCCAATAGGCATTCCCATTTCAAGAAGATTTTTAGCTATCTCTATAGCTTTATCTTTTTTACCTTTTTCTTCTGCACTATCCAAAAAAATCTTTATGTCGCGATAAGCCTTAAAACTGTCCTTATTGGGTTTGGTGCCAAAGATTCGTTTGAAACCAAAATCGGTAAGCAAACTTATATTTCGTTCTTCTGTGTGTCGCATAAATATATCATTCCTAAATAAAGTTCTATTTGAATACATAGTTCAAATAACTTTAAAATAGAGTTTCAAACAATTCACTCACTGTATATATGGGTAAAGAAGAGTTACTAAAATCCTTTTTATTACGCGTTACAATACAATCCGCATTAGCAATAATCGCTGTTTTATTTTGAGTAGCATCTTCATAATCTTTCGAATCTGACGACAGCATTTCAACTACAGTACGCCCTTTCAAATCAATAACTTCTATAAATTCCGAGACAGCAAGCAATGTCTCTGTAACACTTTTATAGTCATACTTATGAGCCACATACATAGCCGTAACATACGAAAGAGCAGAAGTCATGAGCTGCATATCCTCCACACATCCTAATGCAAATAGGCGCTCTGCATCATCTACAAAATTTGTCCTACTACAAACAAAATCTATTAAAATGTTTGTATCTACAAAAATCTTCATAACTGATATTTTTTTTCAATCAATGCGTCCAGTCCGCTCTCATCTGCAGGTACCGGTCTGCCACCCTTACCTGAAAGCATTTTCATACGTGCCAAAGCATTTTTATATTCTACACTTTCCGTTATCTTCCCATTCTTAAAACGAGAAATGTTGGAAGACAAGTGATGATTTTTTTCTTCAGAGCCTTCCAATGCCGGAGTTTCTGCCAATGATTGCGACAATAAAGTAATCAACGTTATTTTATCCTCCTTTGCCCAATTCTTCACTTCATTCCAAATTGGAGTGTTCTGTATATTGTTATTTGTCAGTATCATAATAAATCCTCCTAATTTTATTAATTATAAAGAGATGTATATACCTATCTTATGCAAAGATAGTGCAAATCGAATGCAGAATATCAAACTTGCTTGAATATTATGCTGAGATGCAGCCTATCTTATGCAAAGATATAGTATATCTTCTATCTTTACAAGAATTTTGACACTTATTTTTAAATCAAACACCTATTTATAACACACTACCCAAATAGTTTTTCACATAGTATTTGTCTGGATACTCAGCAATCATTTTCTTGATGCCGTCCTTGATAACCTCATCTGCAATATGAGAATGTCCCATCACAAGCCTCACTTCCCCTAACAGCCAGGCAAACTCCTTCGGCTTTTCTTTCAGCAAAGCCAATCGCTTGATTTCTTCGCTCATGAGATTCCAATATTTCTCCACCAAAGCAGTGGCAAAGTCATCATGTGTATAAGAAAACAATCTCACAAAGCTTTTCAACTCTTTGCCAGTAATCTTCGAGAGTACCTTATCTATCTTATCAAAATCTGTATTTGTGTTCATACAATGTCTCCCTTGTTAATCAATCCAAAATATTTTCAAATGATTCACAGGTCGCCACAACTTCACCACACAAACCATTGCTCGCATTCAAACAGCATTGGGATGTAACTTAATAAATATTGCTCATTAGGTGTATTGGAGAGTCAGAGTAAAGGCTATGTTGGGTGTTGTTTGGATTCATAAGATTTTTTTCTTTTCAATTCCGATATGGCAGACATAATTTTTCTACAAGTCTTCCTCACTTTCCTCTCTATTGGGCAGAGCAACTTGTTTGTTTATATGTTTCATGTTCCCCGGATGCATTCTATTGTCATTAGAGACCAATTTTGTATATCCTAACAGTATCATATCCTTTGTCCTAGCTATGTTAGCTTCAGACATAATACCATTAGCATACATACTTTTCAAAGTGTCCAAAGTATTCCCATAGTAGAACGAATGTTTGTCTAATCCTGTCATGTATTTTCTAACGACATCTTGCCAACCATCAGGTTGCTCATGAATCACAATGCAGACAAGCAAGTGTTTTATGACTGAATTTCCTTCTGTGGCGATTTGGTCAAATATGAGTTGAGATAACTTTGACGAATATATGTTGTCTTTATACCACAAGACTAAATTATATGGAATTGTTGCAATAACAGCAATTAGCAACTTATTAGGATCCTCTCTTAGTTCATCAAATCCTTCGGTTAAAGCCAATCCGAAGCCATCATATCTGGCAACACCATCTTTTGCCAATGCTGGAGCCATTAGATATATAACACGAATGGTATCATACCATGCATTGGTAATCGCTGTTAGAAGTTCAACTTTCTTTTTAGGTTCAATGTAATCACTATTACGTAAAGTCTTCGATGCAATTCCTATCATCTCCTGTAAATAGTTGACAGAATAGTTCTCAAAAACTTTATATACCGACTGATGGAAAGGGGCAGAAGGATTATAGTTGTTATCAGTTATTGCATCTTTGATTTCGTTAGGCAATTTCGTTTTTTGCAGAGTTGATTCCAACTGCTGTATAGCCTTTGTTGCCTGCTCGTCTGTTGTTTCCAATCTCAATTTTGAAAACGGATTTATACCTTCTGGCATACCAACCTTTTCGTGAACTTTCTTGGATATTCGAACAATGTCATTAGTAACAACTTCCGCTGCATCATTTTTCGTGCGGTCACTTCCTGTGTAAAATTCCATTACTTCTGGATAGTGGGCATAATTTTCATTCTCTAAAATGAAGTCAGCAAAGTCTTTACTTTTAGACATACGCATAGCTGCAAAATAATAAACCCAATATGCAAATCTAAAACCATAAACATTTGGTTCGTATTGACAAATGATACGGTTCTTCAGCAAAATCTCAAACAGATAGTTTACATCAATTGTTATTTTCTGCGCGTTGCAGAAATCATAAAGGACATCACAGAAATGCTTGCCACTAAAATAGAATTCTTCTTTTCGAATCATTTGTTCGCAATAATATCCCAAGGCGAATTCACAATCTTTTTCATCAGGCAAGGATTTATAGTTTGGAACATCCTCATTATCAAATATGATACGTAAAACTTTTTCTATGACTGCAGTTCTGTTTACAGGATTCTCATCAAAAGAATTACTAAACACTTCCAACAATGTGATGCAATTCAATGGCGTACGATGCATATTGAAATTCTGAATATCATCATCCAATCTTTTCAAAACGATGTCATTTTGTCCTATATGTTTATGTCTATTATAAATCTCTACCATTGAACGAATTTGGCAAGTCTGTAATGGAGCCATATACAGAACTGCAAAATCAAATTCTGTTGTTGCTATATTTTCTGTTTCAATCAAAGTCTTCTCCAACATTGGACATAGAATCAATATTGGAATATTTGGGTATTCTTGTGTTACAGTTGTCAATATCTGTTTGGCATCCTTATTATACAACATCCAATTGTCTATAATGATACGTTTAACATTTTCTGTTTTCTGCGAAAACGCAAGAAGTTGTGCGTCAATGACTTTCTTCACAGCACCCTTTCGTATCAATCCAGCATCAACATATAGGCAGAATTCCTTTCGTTCTTTCCATAGCTTTAAAATGAAATGCCATGCGAAAGAAGATAATCCATATTGGGCTGGCGTAATAATCTTCAGGTTATTTGGCGTATTCATTATGTCAGATTCATCATACAAATTGTTTCTTTTGAATCTGTAAGACCTATCAAATCTATCCAAACTGAAATATCTGTCTATCCAAATCAGCGGTTGGTCTCCATATACATTCATTGTGTCCCGAAAACGCTCTTCTATCTTAACCGTAATTGGATCTGTAACAAAAGCCTTTGGACTGTCAAACTTGATAACTCCGTCTTCATCTTCTGTGAAATCAATACCCTTGCGGAAAGAGTTGCGACTGGAGAACCATTCCCTATATGTTATCTTATCAACTGCATTATCTTTCAACTCTATAATGCAATATCCCAACTTGTCAGTTTTGTCTGTATAAAGTTGTGGAGCCATACACCAAATGAAAGAGTCTGAATTATTATTGTTGCATAGGATATTTTGCTCATGTGTATGCCCTGTCAGAACCAAGTCAAAATGTAATTTCACTATCTTTCTCAATTCAGAAGCAGCCCATTCCGTTAGGAATTCGAATGGATGATGTAAGACTAGAATTTTCTTTTTAGAATTGACATTTACCCATTGATACAATGCTCTTGTTGCGATATTTAATCTTCCCTTGTCATCCTTTAGCATGGGATGGTCAGAATCGTCAATCCCTGCAAATGAAGTCAGCGAAGAATTTAGACAATAAACACTCCATTCATCGTTCAATTCAATCTGATAACCAATGGAATTGTAATAAGGACATTCTAACTTTTCTTTCAGAAAGTTCTCGTAATTCTCAAATTTCTTTGTTAATATATTGGCCTGTGTTTCGCTTTCCAACAAATCATTGAATTTACGTTCGGTAAAGTCTTGACTGACAATAGAAGAGTAAACGATTTTGTTTTCCTCTATGTTTGTTCTTTGGATATCGTGATTTCCCGGAACGCAAATGATGTGTTCTTTCTTTATACCTAATGCCATCAGTGGAACTATCACATCATTCCAGAAATTGTCATATGATTCTTTATCATCAGCCTTCTGTACCAAGTCTCCACCAACAAAGACAAATGCGTCTTTGTGCCGAATTTCTTCTAGTTGCTTTTTTGCATCACGAATGAAGGCATTGATGACAACACCTTCATTTTCTTCTCTTTTACCAGTAAAATGGATGTCCGATATGTATAGGATTATAGTATTCATAATTAAATTCTTTTTATCCAATTAATAAATTTCCGTAAAGGGTTATTGTGAAAGCCGTGTTCTACCACTGTATTTTGTTGTACATCATTTTCTCTTTCATTCTTGCTTTCTTGTTTTCTTGCCTCTACAAAATGATAATACGCTACTATCACTTCCCTTATCTGTGTATTAGCACATCTTCTGGCTTCTCTTGCCAAGAGTTTTACGATAAAATACGAAACAAATGTCATTACGACAGCTCCCATAACACCAACAATGATATTCTCTCCCCAAGGAAAAATTATTTTGCCAGTCACATCACTTTGCCATTGACTGAATGCTTCACACCAACCTATCCACACTGAGAAATACTTGACTAATATTGTAGCAGCAAGAATGAAAACAGGTGGTATCAGTCCCTCATATATAGCTCTTAGTACCCATGAACGAGAAGCAAATACAAATCCGCTTCGGCAGTCTTCATCTTGTGAATTATCCAATCTCATCCACATATAGGAATAGGCTATATTTTTATCATCTTCCATCAGTTTCTTGATAGTTTCACCTTGGAAGTTAAAGCATTGGGCTGTTTCTTTAAATTTAGATTCAAAATCCTCATCATTCGTTTTCTTTTCCCAAAAATGCTTCATCATCCAATATCGGAACTGCTTACCAGCTATCCAACTTATCATCCCTAACACGTATGCTATAACAATACAGACTATTATAGATACCGTTACCTGGTCTTTGTGAAACACGAAACCTTTCAAGTCAGGAAATGCATATACCAACACTCCCAACATGGTCGCACCTGACACCAAATACGACATATCGAAAATGTTCAATGCTCCTGTCACTGTATCTAATTGTTTTTGAAAATCCATTGCTCTATTTCTATTCTCTTTTTACCAGTTCAAAATCGTAAGTCTTCTTTTCCTTGTAATCCAGCCAGCAACAATTACGCTCAGATTCGCTACCGTCATACCTCAACCTCCAAATTTATAGTATTCACCATTTCTAATCAAATTCTCGAGTATACGCTTACGCTCCATATACCCATACCCGTTAGATTCAAGATATGTCGCAATTCTCGCATACTCTCTATGTACATATTGGTCATAAAGGCTCTCCAATGGCCAAGCGTAAGGACGAGTATTTCAAGAGCAAGGGCGAGAGGCTTGTGAAAATGGTGAAGGAGGCTATAAGCAACAATGTTCCGTTTGATTATCTGTTGGTTGACAGTTGGTTCACATGCACGGAGTTAGTTGACTTCGTTTGCCGCAGACACAAGAAATTCCATATGTTGGGCATGGCAAAGTAAGTACACTTTGCTTATCAGGAATTATTTCTTGTGCCATATTATCTAGTAATATATTATTTTGTAGCCCAGAGTACCTATGGATTTTAGTCATAGAAAAGACCATATCTTTCTTCTGTACCGAATTCTATCAAATTAATCTTAGACAATGTATTAACATCAATATCATTGGTAATTTTATTATCTAAAATGATGATCTGATACTTCCAATCCTTATCATTACAATATTTAGCAAAGGAGTCAATAACCCCCTTGGGCGTTAATGCATCTTCATCATTTGCATTAATATCTATCTTATTGTCATATTTTGTACAGAGAGGAGAATCAAGAATTAATATATCAGAAAACGCGCGCCCTTTTTCATGAATATAATCAAATAAAGAAATCATCACAGCAGCAGTTGATACAGATCGATTACCTTTACCATAACTAGTTCTAGTTCTCCCATCTATCTTTATATCAAAAGTCTTATCATCAAAGCCTACATTTTGAATTCCATCACATTCGTACTTCCAGGCATTTAATGTTTCCTTTATCTCATCAAGAAATTTCTGATTCATGTACTCTTTAAAATACTCTACACTATCAGATTTACTATTACAGTTTTTAATCAAAGTCTCAAGAGTTTGCAATTCAGCTGTTTTGTCATTTATAAATCTTTCCAATTCTTGATGTTTAAACTTCTTTTCCATATTCCTTTGGGCTACAGAAAAAACATGCTTCAACTGCGAAAAGTTAGGCTTAACTTCATCAATTTTATTATTGACCCTAGTAAGCTCTAAATTCAATTCTCCCACTTTATTAGCAGTTCTCTGACTATCTTGTTCTTTAGAAGCAATAAGATTCTCTATATCCTTAATCTTAAAACAGGTATTAGCATATTCTTTTTCTATAGCCTTTTCATAGACTTCGGAATCAGCCCCCATTAGAGACTCTATCGCTACATCAGAACCACACAAAGGGCATTTCACGTTACCTAGAGCAGACATCATTGAAAAACCAGAATTGACAAAATTCAATCTATTCAAATCTTGCTTATAAATGGCTAAAAGACCTTTTAACTTGCCAATAAACAATTCCTGATTTTTCAACAATCTCAGCAAACGCTCTAAATCCTCCTTATATGTATTCTTCTTTTCATACAACTCATCCAACTTGATGGAGAAATCTTTCAGTTGAAGCTCAGTATTATCAAGAAAGCCCTTATCCGTTATAGTTATATAATCCGCATCACCTAAAGAATTCAATTTTGTCTTAGCTTTATTTATTTCTTCCAATAAGTATTCTTTTTTTCCGTTTAATCTGGTTTTTCTAACAGAAGCCTTTTCCTCCGGTTGGTATTCTTTATCATCAATACCTGTGACTAAATACGAAATAATACTTTTATAAAGCTCACGAATAGCATAGTTAAATTCAGGAATAAATGATGAGTTTTTCTCTGTAACCATTCTTTCTTCATCAACCATAAAAAGATGCCTTATATGACTATAATACAACAGTGATTTCGTTGAACCGTTTTTAAGATATACATCATGAATTTTAGAGAGTTGTAAGAGGTACCTAGAAATAGGCTGGGCTGCACGTGAAGAAGAACTATACTTTTCTGTATCCAGAACTGAATCATAATCTTTCAATGATGTCTTTTTTACATTAATTTCATTTTCTCCATTCTTTCGATGTAATGTATAGGGAACATTATCCCCATCTCTTATTTCTAAATAAAAATCCGTATAGCCATCACCTTGAGGTGGTAGAGTGATATCTTTGCTGGATTTACCTAAAATAAAATCAATAAGTTTAAATAATGTAGTTTTTCCATTATCTGATCCACCATATATAACATTACAACCATTTATGAATGAAATACGGGCAGGCTTTTTACCATTACCTCTAGCCTCAAATTCTTTTATATAAAATCCCATATCAGTATTTTTAATTTCTAAACCATCGTGAAGCATTCAGCTGAACAAACTCGTTTAATTTTTCAGTCGAATATTCTGCGAAATAAACACTAACCTTCCTAGCAACATCTACATAATTAGCAGCAAAACCATTGGTCTTTAACTCACCAAATAAAGCAGTACCAATATAAGACGTTTTATAAGTCACAACATCACTCTGAATATCAAAAGCTATTAACTTTTTGATAAGAAGTAAATGTAATGCCCTTGTAATCATTTCGTTTCCCCCTAAATAACTGAAAGAACGATAGGCTTCTTCCCCATATAAATTACAAGCATCAGCATCTACATCATGATAATAAAGAGAAAAATAATCATAAGCAACAAGTCTGTCTTTATCAAGATTATCCCCAACAACATTTAACAGGCATAGTATTCTGAGAGAAGTCTCTACCACGCCATCTAAAACCCTTACTCTTTCCATATCAATCTATCCTCATTAGACAAATGATAACAAATGCCTTTTTTCACATTGCTATCAACCAAATGGCTAATCAACATATTCTTCAATTCATACTTAGATGCAGTCATAGTTACTGCTTTTAGTTTTTTGAAAGCATCATCATAATCATTATAATAATCATCAGAAACGTATCTTTCTATGCTGTCTTTCAATTCTTCAAACTCATCAGTTTCTGGAGGCATCGAACGAGAGCTAGCAATTCTCACTTCTTCTGCCTCATAGAAGTCTTTACGAGCATTTTTATAATGATTCTCGTATTTTCTATATTTATTTATGTTATGCTCATTAACCTCTATCTTTTCTGCATCAGAATAAGCATCATACAAATGTCCAATATATTTAGACTCGTTATCAACTGGGCATTCAGGAAGAGCTAGCTTTTCTCTTTTAATGTTAGAGAAGCCGCCACCAAAATAACAAAAGAAATATCTACCATCAGCACGCAAGTCTTCTATAAATTTTAGAGGTTCAACTTGCCTAATTATACTATAGTCAAAATGATCGATATAATCAGCCATCTCGGAATCTAAATCGGAACCATAGACTATACCTATCTTATTTTTTATATACTGGTTCCAATCATTCTTCAATAAACGTTTTAATTCTCTAGCGCCATCTCTTAGCAAATCAAAAAATGATTGACTAACGCCAAGTGGAGAGACTATATAATAATTCTTTGGTACAGAATAATCACCCCTGAGTGTATATGTAAGCAATTTTCCAATTTCTCCTCTTATCATAGAGTAGCTAATGCTATCTTTATAATGTTTACATTGATACAAATCAAAAATATCATTCTTTCTATCAATATAGGCTATCACATCTCTTCCCTTGTCGCCGGCACCTCCAACACGATACACCTGCTGATATTCTTCAGAGTTAACGCAGCAATATGCCCACGCTGCCACCACATCTTCATAAGTGTCTTCATCCATTGCCCGTAATCTTTCTAATGGAACGATATTAGGATCAATACGCTCTTCATTGGAAAGCATATTTGAACTATCAGCCTTAGGCTTCTCTAATGGATGAATTTCAAATGATTCAACCATAGTAACTATTTTTTTGTTATCACAGATATTCCGCCACCTGCATAGGCAGCCTTAATGGCGAAAAGCATATCTTCAATTTTCACAGAATTCACCCCAAGTCTTCTTGGTCCTGGATCTAAATAATGTAACTCATCTTTAGATTTTGATAGATATACTCCATCATGCCCAACCCCTATATTGCGAGTTTCTTTATATAGGCGACCATAATCAAAGAAGAATATGACATCTGATTCACATGGTATGGCATCCAATACCGATTCAAAGTTCAATTCGCTCAATTCAGATGCTTTTATGAAAGTTTCTCGAAGAGCAACATTGTTCTCCGAGAAAAAAGTATTAAAACCATTCACATCTAGATGAAGTCCATACTCCCGAATATCATCAGAAACCTTTAAGTTTTTGAAAGTTTTTGAAAGTTGAGCATATTCATCCGCAGGAACAGTCAAGCCAAAATAATCAGCGATCATCACTTGATTAAAAACGTATCCATGCTTCAACAAGATACTTTCCAATATTGCAGTAACACAGCAATAAGGTTCTGAGGCAACTATTTTGTAATCTCGCATACACCAATCAATTTGCAATATAGCTGAGACCAGGTCTCCATGTTGCTATAATATTTTGCCAGATCAGATATAGCAACCCATTCACCTGTCATTTTTTCAGTTTCATTAATTTTGATATGATTATTTGATACTGTTATATGATAAAGTACCCCTAAGTGCACTTTTCCAACATCAGACAAATCATCATTAATGAAACCGACAGGTTTCATGTCAACGATTTCACAACTTTCCCCAAGTTTCACTTCCTCATGCATTTCTCTTTCCAGTTCATGATGAAGATAGTCTATATTTATTTTATCTCCATAGGGATTCATATGACCACCAACACCAAGAGAGCATTTGTTATGGAGTCTTGCTTCCGTTTGCTTATTTAACCTTCTAAACATATAAACTTCATTACCATGACAAATCACAGCATATGGAATAATTTGTTTAAAAGATGGATCCTCTTCCAAAATATTGCGTGGTCGAAAAACACCATCGTGCAACAGCTTATCCATGATATCTACATCCAATGCTTTAATTACACCTTTTTCCTGATAATTCAAGATATTCCATACATTTTCTGTTGGTATGGCTAAAATTTGTTCAGTATTCATTATTTTAATTATTATTTTGATTACTTATTGTAGGTATCATTGAGTTATTATATTTCCCATTATATGAGGCTGTTTTAGAAGAAACCTGAAAAATAAACAACTGAGCAACGGGAACACCAGAATGTAATTTCACTGCCATATTTCCCATATTGCATATTTCATAAGTGATTCTACCTTCGAAACCTGGTTCAATCTGTCCATCGCAGCAATGCACAGAAATAAACAACCGGGCTAGCGACCCTTTTGTTTGAAGAAATCCCATATAGCCCATAGGCATCTTAACTTTTTCTTCTGAACATGCCAAAATAGCCTGACCAGGCTTTAACACATAATCATCTTCTATATCAACGGCTACCTTATACTTATCTGGAATAGTTGCCCCATAAGTTATCGTTTCACCTTCGGGTATATCAAAACGAAATATCCGTTTATTTAGAGATAGAGTGATAGAAAACTCATCTAACATAGTAGAAGGAGCTATTCCTTTTTGCTCTGCTAAAGCTTTTAAATTTTCTGATACTATAATCATATCATCTTTATTACAAATTCTTTAATTTTATCAATAAGCTGCATAAACCACCAGATACTTACAGGCAAAGAAATCAAAGACAACCAATTTTTCTTAACCCATATACAACAACCTCTCCATTTGCCAACAGCAGTATCTATCGGTTGTGTGTGTTCCATAGAAGCATACAAAGGAGCAGATAAAGTATAAGCTGTATCTATAAAGAATACTGTACAAAAAGGTTCATTTCGTCTCAGTATAACAGACCTTTTACCTCCATTATAGAAACAGATTTTCAAGTGACCATCAAAACCTGGATCTATTTTACCAGAGGCGACCATACATCCTTGGTAGATATATTTACCTTTTCCTGTGACTAGACCAAAAACATTAAATGGAGTACGAATATGTTCTTTTGTATATACAACAACCGACTCCCCAGATTTCACTTTTATCCCATTTTCATCTAAAGTATATTTTTTTCCTATATTAGGACGATAGCATTCTGCTCCTATACTAAGATCACATGATATGGGAGAAATAAGTTCAGATAAAGGCTTAGGCGATATGTATATTAAACTTTCTGGGGAAAGCTTACTTTTCTCGCAAATAGCATTATTATCAGAACTTCTATTTAATAAATCCACTACAGCCATAATATTATATTATATTTTAGTTTGACTATTTGACAGTATCGGCGAATCGGTACCACTATAGCGCACAATATTTTAGAAATTCAAAAATCATCAAAAGCTCTATATCCCAAACTTTTCGCAAGCCTCCTTATACGTATCAAGACTTCCGATATCGAATCTTCCTGCCATCATCTTCCATGCGTGTATCTCCACCTGTTCCACCATATAATGAGCGAGATTACCAGGTGCATCCTCGCCACAACCATTCTCTACGGAATGTCTTACCTTATCCAAGTCCTTCTTCAAGTAGATATAGAATGGTGGCACAGCCCAATGACTCTTTGGCTCATGTGGCTTCTCTTCCATATTCAATACCTTATCGTTAGCATCCAGAACCATCATACCTGTACGCTGCTACTTTTCTATACTTGGCTGCTCATAACACAGTGCATCTCTCTAACAAGAGTTCCTTTTGTGATGTCAAAATCAACACTACTAATAGTAGTATTCCTTGTACCACTCCGCAAAGGCTCTCAGTCCCTCTCTCAAAGGAGTAGCAGGCTTATTTCCACAAAGTCCGCATCCTTGTAAGCCGTCTTACCATCCAATGTAGCCGTCAGATTCAGCGGTTTCTCTGCCAAATACTTCTCTATATAATCATACTGTATAGGAGAAATCTTGTTATTCAGTTTCTCCACCTTCTCAGGAACAACATCTACAGCAGTTACCTGATGATGTTGTGCCAGCAATGTGGCAATACTCAGTCCCACGTAGCCCGTTCCGGCAACGGCAACTTTAATGTCCTTAAAAGTATTCATATTGTAGAAAATAATATAGTTAGAATCAATGCAATCAAACGATATCAGCTATTAAAAAATTTAGTGTCTTATCCGATAAACCGCAGAATTCCAGAAAGAAGCAAGAAGAGTTTCGTTGAACACCAGGCGATGTTTCCAACGATTTGTCCATAGTCTTCTGGTCTTCATCATACCATACGCAATTCTATCTTCCATTCTGTAGAATTACCAAGCGCAATTCGCAGCAAGTTTAATAAGACAATAGATGAATTCATGTTCATTGAATGGTTTGTAAGTATTTTTTTACCATCAATCGTGTCTTCCTCAAATTCTTAAAGAATCCCTTTAAGCCCTAGCAGTCTCACTACCATCCTTCCCATACGCCCCATCCTTCGCTTCAAATATCACACTCGGCTCTATTACTTCAACGGTATGCCATGCCCCTTTAGCTATCTGGCATCCATACTTTGCTTCCGCTGGGCAAAGACGAATGCGTTGCACCTCACGATATTCCACTTTGCGTGCAACATCCTGCGAATCCATACCCATAGGCATAGCGTCGGATGAAGCATTCTCGTATGTCACTACCTCCTCATATATCACTTCGTCCAATTTGCCACACAAGCAGATTACCGACTCTGTTGTGTCTTCATGTCTGTGAATAGGAACAACCGTACCCGGCAACAGCGCATTAAGCATACGCTGGCTGGTATCAGACGATGAAGTGCGCAAGTCATAGTTCTGACGCAAACGAGGATTCTCCTTAGCCTGCTCAAATAATTTATCAAGCAATTCCTTGTTTATTTCCATAACCTATATATTCCTTCTCTATAATCTATCATTGGGCATTCGCTTCGCCCTCCTTGGAACAAAGAGGTAGAAGCAGAATGCCCAAATAGCCTTTAATAATTTCATGCTAATTAATATCTACGCAACACCACTTGGAATGCTTCTGCATAGTTGCATCCCCACTGACTTCCGCGCATAGCTGCCAAGCCTGTGATATACTCTACACTTCGAGGATGAGGATAAGGACGCATCACACCACGATACATAGAAAGAGCCTTGCACTTAGCCTGCACACCATTCTGTCCTACCTCCACATAGCAGTTCGGACGGAACAGATTCATCGCATCGTTGATAGCCCACTCCGAACATGATGGTACTTCCATATACCAGAACTCCTTCACAGGCTTCACTGTCGGCTGACGTTGGAACAAACGTATAGCCTCCTGACAAGCCATTGAGGTCTGCAAGTGGTCGTTGTTGGTGTCAGCAGGATGATGAGTAATCACAATATCAGGCTCGCTTTCACGGATTGCGCTCTCAATGAACTGCACAAGCTTCAAGTGAGGCACAGTATTCATCTCAATATTTGGGAAAGTCGCCTCATACTTCTTACTCACGCCAACATAGTTGGTGGCAGCATCTGTATCACCTTCCAACTCCGCATCCGAAGGACGAAAAGCCCTTGCCTTTGCCTCCGTACACATGATTGCTACGTCTACTTCGTCACCCTCATGACTCCATTTCCACATTGACGCACCAGCCCCGAGCACCTCGTCATCGGGGTGGGCCACTACTAATAAATACTTCATATAATTGATTTTAATGATTTAAAATCTTAAGAAAGAATAGTCGGTGTTCGATAAAGGGAACACCAACTCTATAGACACCTACCTTTGCAAGTGCCTATATAATATATAATGAGTAAAAAAATAAAAGATTAGAACCCCATTGCAGTATCGCTCTGCACTATGCCGCCACTCGGATGAGGCAAATATAATTTTGATTACTTATCATCAAGATTTTTTATCTTCAAGTTCTGCCTTTAGATCTTCTAAGACATATCGCCTACTTTGGTTCAAATACAATTTACTGTTCACTAACTGCTTGTAGGTTTGAGTACCTAAAATCATCCTTATAGCATCTTCATACGATATTTTCTTTTCATTAATCAGAAAATTAGCCATGAAATTAACCTGCAATTTTAGCATCTTTTCTCTTTCACTTTCTTTCGGCATATTCCAATAATTTTATAGCATTTGGTTTTATAAAACAAAACTGAAGAGACTGGAATTTATTAAATTCAATGCCCTTTGCAAGGTCATCCCAATCTATTTCCCCTTTTTCCAATCTCGTAAACCAATTTTCCAATCCATTGTCAGCCAATGGACCTATAATCAGATCGTATCTACTCTTCTTGTTTTTTCCTTTACGATTGTTATACACAAATTTAGCCCATTCTATATCTGCGTTCTCAAATCGCTTAATATGCAGTTTACCCGTCTCTATATTCGCAAGTGTCAGTTCATAGACAATAACATGGTTATTTGGACGTCCTTTTTTCCAATTCTTTGCCATTGACTCTTTATCTGTCAAGTAAAAGCCAATACCAAAATCTGTATTTTCACGTCCTTTTGACAAATCAGGCATGATAAACTCCGACGTAGTACCATGATACAATTTCATACTGCAAGAAGTTTTTCAGTCAATTCATTCACTATATCATTACTGCTTTTTTGTTTTCTACAATGATACGCTTTGTCTAAAATCGGTAACAAGTGACTCTTTTCGATACACTCTAATGTTTTGTCCAAAGGCTTCTGTAGACGCTTGGCAAGAGCAAACAGAATATTTGTCATATATTCTATTTGTTCCATTGATTTTCCTCGTTTTATTACAGTTGAAGGATGAAAATCCTGTACAGTTGTATTTATGATCGTATCTAATTTACACATAACGATAATCTCTTTAAATCTTTTTCTGCAAAGATATACATTATTTGCGAAATAAATATGATTTAAGCCATAATAAATCAAAATTCGACAATTCAACATTGCCTCCGGCAACCATTCAACATTCAACACTCAACATTCAACATTGCGCTTGCGCAACCATTCAACACTCAACATTCAAAATTCAACATTGCGCTTGCGCAACCATTCAACACTCAACATTCAAAATTCAAAATTCAACATTCTCTCTCCGCATACTCCACCAACTTATCATGCATCCACTGCGGATACTTACCACAAGCAGTATATAGGATAGCAATGACAGTCCAGACAATCAGTTTGATGTCGCCGAAGAACGAGGCGTGCTTTACGTAATATACGTCGAGTTTTAGGCGGATGGGCAATACTTTCTCGTTGTATTCCTGCTCATCTGGAAATTGGTCACCATAGATATAGTCCCACAAACTTGATTGTGAAGTCAATCCGCAAGGCACAGTGGCAGCAATAGCATTCGCTCCACCACGAGTGATATCCACTTGGTCAACAGCAGCAGGACGCGGACCAACAATCGACATAGTACCGTTCAATATGTTCATCAACTGAGGCAGCTCATCAATCTTCAGTCTTCGCATAATCTTACCCCACCAGAATATGCGGTCTTGGTCAGGACGCAGCGAAGCCTCATTAGCCCCTCTTGCCACACGCATGG
>ERZ1034939.685-NODE-685-length-19933-cov-12.830868_pt1 | contig 19933 bp, 10 predicted proteins | sample MGYA00520626_ERZ1034939 | MGnify/ENA primary metagenome ERZ1034939 (study PRJEB33766, sample SAMN09781751) | gut metagenome | biome: gut microbiome | host: Homo sapiens | place: Madagascar | study: EMG produced TPA metagenomics assembly of the PRJNA485056 data...
ACGGCATGTGCAACGAGTGCGGCAACTGCGCCGTGTTCTGCCCCTACCAGGAGGGTCGTCCCTACAAGGACAAGCTCACCCTGTTCTGGAGCGAGGAGGACATGGAGAACTCCGAGAACGAAGGCTTCCTGGCCGTGGGCGAGGACCACTTTAAGGTCCGCGTTGCTGGCACGGTCCGCACCGTCTCGGTCGATGCCGTCAACACCGGTCTGCCCGAGGCCGTCCGCCTGACCATCAGGGCCGTGCGCGACAACTATTCGTATCTTCTTAAGAAATAGGCGAGTCTCTTATGGCCAAATCCATTCAACATTACGTGGCCTACGTTGCCTGCGGAAGCGGTTGCGTCTCCGCAGGCGGCGACGCCCGCTGCAGCGAAGGCTGCATTGGCTGTGGCGCCTGCGTCACGGCCTGTCCCCACGGCGCCATTGCGCTGGTCGATGGCATCGCCCGTGTGGATCGCTCCAAGTGCACGGGCTGTGGCCTGTGCGGCATGGCGTGCCCGCAGCGCGTGATTGCCTTCGTTCCCGGCTACCAGAACATCCTGGTGCGTTGCAACAATACCGATAAGGGCGCCATCGCCCGCAAGATCTGCGACACGAGCTGCATCGGTTGCGGCATGTGCGCCAAAAAGTGCCCTGCCGGCGCTATCCGCATCGAGGACAACTGCGCCCATATCGACGGTGCGGACTGCCTGTCGTGCGGCATGTGTGCCGTCGTCTGTCCGCACGGCGCCATCCATGACCGCACCGGCATCGCCGCCGGCGTGTAGAGGGGAATCACCATGGCACAGGAATTCACTTTTACCGTTAACGGTGTCGAGTGTACGACGACCCAAAACAAGCCGTTGCTGCGCTACCTGCGCGACGACCTGAACATCCACTCCGCCAAGGACGGCTGCTCCGAGGGCGCGTGCGGCACCTGCACCATCCATGTGGACGGTGCGGCCGTGAAGGCATGCGTGCTGACCACCGCCCTTGCCGCCGGCCGCAATATCGTGACCGTCGAGGGCCTGCCCGAGGACGTGCGCGAGGCATTTGTGTACGCCTTTGGCGCCGTGGGCGCTGTACAGTGTGGCTTTTGCATCCCCGGCATGGTCATGGCGGGTGCAGCGCTGATCGCCGAGGACCCCGAGCCCACCGAAGAGCAGATCAAGTACGCCATCCGCGGCAACGTCTGCCGCTGCACCGGCTACAAGAAGATCATCGAGGGCATCTCGCTGGCCGCTGCGGTGCTCCGCGGCGAAAAGCAGATCGACGAGGATCTGGAGCGCGGCGACGACTACGGCGTGGGCAAGCGCGCCTTCCGTATCGACGTGCGCAAGAAGGTGCTCGGCGAGGGCAAGTATCCCGACGACATCGACAAGCTCGATCAGCCGGGTCTGACCTACGCCAGCGCCGTGCGTTCCAAGTATCCGCGCGCCCGTGTGCTCTCCATCGATACCTCCAAAGCCGAGGCCCTGCCCGGCGTGGTGGGCATCCTGCGCGCCGAGGACGTGCCGGTCAACCAGGTCGGCCACCTTATCCAAGACTGGGACGTCATGATCGCAGCGGGCGATATCACCCGCTGCGTGGGCGATGCCATCGTGCTGGTGGTTGCCGAGGACGAGGCGACGCTCGAGAAGGCCAAGAAGCTCGTAAAGATCGATTACGAGCCGCTGGAGCCCGTGCGCAATATCGCCGAGGCCAAGGCCGCCGACGCCCCGCGCCTGCACGACAGCTTCTTTGCCTTTGGCAACACGGTGGAACTCAAGGACAACGTGTGCCAGAGCCGTCACGTGATGCGCGGCGACGCCGCCAAGGCGCTGGCGGAGAGCGCGTTTACCGTGACGCAGCGCTTTACCACGCCCTTTACCGAGCATGCCTTCTTGGAGCCCGAGTGCGCCGTCGCCTTCCCGTACAAGAACGGCGTCAAGGTGCAGTCGACCGACCAGGGTGCCTACGATACACGCAAAGAGTGTGCCCACATGTTTGGCTGGGATAGCGAACCCGAGCGTGTGGTCGTCGAGACCATGCTCGTGGGAGGCGGCTTTGGCGGCAAGGAGGACGTGTCCGTCCAGCACCTGGCCGCGCTCGCCGCCTATAAGTTCCAGCGTCCTGTGAAGTGCAAGCTCACGCGTGCCGAGTCGCTTGCGTTCCATCCCAAGCGCCATGCCATGGACGGCACCTTTACGCTGGGTTGCGACGCCGAGGGCAACTTTACCGGCCTGGACTGCGAGATCAACTTTGATACCGGCGCCTACGCATCGCTGTGCGGCCCGGTGCTCGAGCGCGCCTGCACGCATGCCGTCGGCCCCTACAAGTATCAGAACACCGACATTCGCGGCTTTGGCTACTACACCAACAACCCGCCCGCCGGCGCGTACCGCGGCTTTGGCGTTTGCCAGTCCGAGTTTGCACTCGAGAGCCTGATCGACCTGCTGGCACAGAAGGTCGGCCTTGATCCGTGGGAGATCCGCTACAAGAACGCGATCGAGCCGGGCGAGGTGCTTCCCAACGGCCAGATTGCCGACTGCTCCACGGCGCTGAAGGAGACGCTGCTCGAGGTCAAGGATGCCTACTACGCGCATTCCGGCCACGCTGGCATCGCCTGTGCCATGAAGAACGCCGGCGTGGGCGTGGGCCTGCCCGATGCCGGCCGCTGCAAGATTCGCGTCGAGGATGGCCGCGCCGTGGTCTATGCCGCCACGTCCGACATCGGCCAGGGCTGCAACACCGTCTTTTTGCAGGATGTTGCCGAGGCTTGCGGTCTGCCGCTGAGCTGCATTGCCAACGGCGAGTGCTCCACCGAGAACGCTCCCGACTCCGGCACCACGTCTGGCTCGCGCCAGACGGTCGTGACCGGCGAGGCCGTGCGCGGCGCCGCCTTCTTGCTGCGCGATGCCATGGTTGGCATTGAGGCCGGCAAGCCTGCACCCATCGCTCCGGTGAGCGCGCATGGCGACGGCGTCAAGATCGAGTACGACGACGGTCGCGCCTATCAGCTGCGCTCGCAGGAGCTCGTCGCCGGCCAGGGCATGCATCCTCGGGATCCTGCGGCCGCCATCAAGGCGCTCGAGGGATGCGAGTTTGGCTACGTGTATCTGGAGCCGACCGACAAGCTGGGCGCCGACGTTCCCAACCCCAAGAGCCACATCTGCTACGGTTTTGCCACGCATGTGGTCATTTTGGATGATGACGGTCGCGTGAGCGAGGTCTATGCCGCGCACGATTCCGGCAAGGTGGTCAACCCCATCTCCATTCAGGGTCAGATCGAAGGCGGCGTGCTCATGGGTATGGGCTACGCGCTTACCGAGGACTGGCCGCTCAAGGACTGCGTACCCCAGGCAAGGTACGGCACGCTCGGGCTGTTCCGTGCGCCCGAGATTCCGGATATCCACGCCATCTACGTGGAGAAGGACGAGCTGCTGCCCGTGGCATATGGCGGCAAGGGCATCGGCGAGATCGCAACGATCCCCACAGCGCCCGCCGTACAGAATGCCTATCGCGCGTTTGACGGCAAGCTGCGTCCGGATCTGCCCATGGTGGATACGCCCTACAGCCGCGCCCGCAACCGCGGGTAGGGCAGGGCGCGGATGGCATTTCTGACGGGCTGTTCGCGCTCACCATCAACTGCATATGCTGCGCCTTTGGCCCCGGCTTCATCGTGAACCGGGGCCTTTTGTTTGGAGCGGAAGCTGCGACCCGGAATTCGGGCAATTCGGTGGTCAGGGGTTGAGCGAGCGTTGCGCTAAGGATGCCAAGCGTAAAACCTTCAATGAAAATAGCGTAAAAACTGCATCTGTCATGGCGTAAAAACTACATTGAAAGTAGCGTAAAAACAGCATTGAGAATGGCGTAATTTCGTATATCGCATGATCGCCCGAGCTTGCACACGGCCTTTTGCGAGCTCTTGCCATGAACGAGAGCCAAGCTGTCACGTACAAGACGCTCATAAAGGACGCCTCATACGGTGAGGCGGGCCCCGACGAGAGGACCATCGCTGCGTACTTGGACCTCTTCAACAGGCTCAAGCTGACCGAGGACCTGTGTGGATGGGAGCCGCCCATGCGCTCGAAGGCCCGCGTTCGCGTGCGCCCCAAGCGCTACTTCTGTGACCCGTCACTTGCGGCGGCGTTGCTGGGGGCTACCCCTGAGCGGCTGCTTGGCGATATGCAAACGCTGGGGATGCTCTTTGAGAACCCCGTTCTGCGCGACGTGCGCGTGTTCCTTTCCACCTACGGCGGTGTCGACAACAGTGTCCATTATTTCCGAGATGAGAAGGGCCTTGAGGTCGATCTGATCGTTGAGCACGACGGGCGCTGGGGAGCCATCGAGGTCAAACTGAGTGATGCGAAAGCAGACGATGGAGCGAGAAATCTCAAGGCGCTGGAGAGGAAAGTGCTCTCCAATCCTGCCGCCCAGAATGCCGCGACGGCGTTTTTGGCGGTCGTGGTTGGAAAGGGGAGCATTGCCTACACACGCGACGACGGCGTGGCGGTGATCCCCATGGCAGCACTTGGGGCGTAGTGGTTTTGCGGGCGTGTCGTGCTTCCTTTACCGAAAACCCATTTGGTAAACCAGATGCTCGCGGGCAGAATAAAGTCAGCGGCAGCCCAAGTTGTGGAAAGCTGGGCAGCGCCGTTGCTTGGTCAGGGGGTCAATGCCTTAATGGCAGTGCGTGTTATGCTTCGAACGCCGCTTGAGTGCCTCGGAAAGCCCGACAAACGCTATGAAGGGCGAGACCAAAGCAATTAAGAGCTCTATGAGCTCTGATGGGCCCGGGATGACCTCTGATTCAAGTCACCGGGCCTCAATCTATTTCATGCATTTGAATAGAATGGCGGATCTCTTTGGGTCGTCTGTATGGCGCATGCCAGGCGTGTATGGCATCGCATCCCATTTTTGTGTCCGCACGGGCGGCTACGCTTACTGCAACGTAGCCATTCGTGGAAAGGACGGATGTCATGTCGATGGACAAAGCTGGTTATGTGAGCGTTGGCGCCGAGGTCGAGGACGAGGTCATGCCCGATCGCGTTGTGTTTAGCATCTGCTTTGGGGGAGGCTTCGATACCAAGGAGGCGTGCCTGGACGACTACAACGCCGACCGCGCTAAGGTCGCTGCGGCATTGGCGTCCTTTGGTTTGGATGGCGAGCTGACGTGCCGCGGTTACACCTGCTATGCGCGAACGACGCGCAGAAAGGCGACTGTCATGGGCTATAGCTACCATGCCTACGGCACGATCGCCGCATCGATCGACGCCATAGATGTCGCGGCTGTGTGGACGGCGCTCAACACCTGCGGGTCGCGCGCTGACATGAGAGTTGGTTTTGACCTGGCCGACCAGCGCGCTGCCGAGGATGCCCTTATCGCTCGTGCCGTCGAACGAGCCCGCAGCAATGCACAGGCGCTCGCTGCCGCCTCGGGATCAAGACTGGGCGGCGTCAAGCATATCTCCTATAACAGCGGCTTGGGGTGCATGGATCGGCTTTGCTATGCCAGCGCGGGCGGCCTTGCGCTAGAGGCTCCTGCGGGGTCTGGTGATTTCAAGGCTACGGTGCTGGAGCCGGAACCCATTGAGGTCGAGTGCTCTGTCGACGTTGAGTGGTGGTTGGAATAGTGGACGAGTCGGGCGAGCATCGAGCCTTCGTCACCGTAAGCCTGTTTGATTAACCAGCCCTCTGCAGGTACACTGCATATTGATGGGCCCGGGATGACCGCTGATTCAAGTCACCGGGCCTAAATCTTTTTCATGCATTTGAATAGAGCGGGCGACTCTCTTGGGCCGACTGTAGGGCGCGTGCCAGGCGCGCATGGCATCGCATCTATTCTCATGTCCGCGCGGGCGCTTATCCTTACGGCAATGTAGCCGCCCATGTAACGAGCGGCGATTGACGGAGAAAGGCCCCAACAGTGGCAGACAAAAAGACGCCGGGTATCTTGGCTATCGATACAACGAACTTTGCGCGCCAGATTGTGCTCGACTTTGAGTTTGCGCCGGTGCCAAAGCAGCGCCAGCGCCGCGGGCTGCGCAGCGAGATTATCGAGGTCGGCGCCGTTAAGCTCGATAACCGCGGCAACGTTATGGGCGAGTTCTCGCAGTTTGTGCAGACGGATTATGCCGAGGGCGTCGCGTATTCCGTCCGCGAGCTCACGGGGATATCGGCCGTGGACACCGCGACAGCCGATCCGCTCTACATGGTGGTCAAAAGGCTCAGCGATTGGATCGGCCGCTACTCCGTGCAGGTGATTTGCTGGAGCGGGGCGGATCGCCGACAGCTTATGACTGAGTGCGGGGCGAAGCATATCGACCTTACCGCCTTTCCTACGGACTGGGCCGACCTGCAGGCGTTTTACACCTCGATCATGGACGTGGGCAGCCACGGGCGCGTTTCGCTGAGTGACGCGGCAACATGGTTTGGCATCGAGTTTGATGAGTCGACGGGTCACGCCCACAGCGCCCTGGCCGATGCGCGCGTGACCGCCAAGCTGTTCAAGCAGGTGATGGACGGGACCTATCGCGTGAGTCCGCGCGCCCAGGAGATCCGTCAGCGATGGGGGATGGGCGAGCGAGCTCAGACGCACGTTTCCAGCAAATGCCCCGAGCTGAGTGATCTGCTGCTGAAGCTGAAGGCGGAGGGGAGGTAGGGGGTGCCCATTATCGAAGAATGGCTTGCCAATATGATTCGTTGGACGGATAAGCGGAAGCCCGTGACGCTGTTCGCGTTATCGTGCACAATGAGGTGTACAAGCCGCCAGAGGCGAGCTCTCCCGATGAGGTTCTGATCAACTGCATCACCGAGATTTTCGAGTGCTCCTACGAGAGGGATTTGGCGCCATAGAGCAACCTGAGTTTTACGCGCTTTCAGAAGGGAACCGGTATGGCAGACGAACTTGTTTTTACTGGTGGCGAGATAATTCACGCCATGCCTCAGCTGCTCAAAGTCACATCTGTGCCACTGAGCGGCAGTGCCGTGCTGGTTGGTTTTAAGGACGCTCCCGACGGGGAGGAAATGTTCTTTGATTTTGACCCTCAGACTGAAAAGGCTACAAAGCTCGACTATGAACTTGCGGCCATTGGCGGGCTCCTCACGGGCGCGTTGAATATCCTATGGCAGAAAGACTTCAACCTAGAGGGTGCCAAAGAGTGGGGCGACGAGAAGGTTGGCAAATTCGTTCTTTCGATTGCCAAGTCCGCGGGTATGACAAAGGCGGATGGAACTCTAGAAGACGCTATTCGCTTTTTGGAGAAAGAGTTTCCTTTTGCCGCGGACAAGCTGACTGCCGAGTTTGGCGGCGGGCTCCAACATCATCTGCGGGATTTCTCGCACCACCCGAGTTTGGTTGGCCTCGCGTGTTCGATCCTCTCGCAATTCACGGGCAAAGGCTATGGCACCGATACGGCCGGTCGGTTTGTCGCCTTCGACCTGCCTGCCGTCGTCTTCGATCCCGACTGTCCACTTATAGGTAGGAACGTTCCAGAGAAGATCGCGTTTGGCACTCTGTTCTGGGCGATGCATCTTGTGAGCGACATGGCGGGGTCTAGTTCCAACCCCGGTAAGGGGACGGGTATTCCCGGCATTGTGCTGTCCCTGCTCAAAGAACTCTCTTCCCTGCCTGTATTTCAAAATGTACAGGTTGCCTATAAGGGCAAGAATATTCGCATTCAACAATGGATTTCGAAGCTGTTTAATGGGACGGCGTTCAAGACCGAGGACGGCAAACCCATCCGCTTCGACCTTCGGGCGGAGGTTGGTCTTCTCGATCAGGCTTTAAGCCAGGTGCCAGCAGTCATGGCCAACGAGGTTATCGTTCGCTGCCTCTATATGCTCTCGAGGCTCAAGGTTGAGTTGGGACGTTGCGAAGTGAGCGATGTTTCCGGCTTGTACAAGCTCAAGGCTTCGCATTTCATGCCCTATAACAGCAGAGCCCTCACTCGCATGGTCACGGTTTCGAGCACTTCGTTCGTTCTGGCAAATCTGGCGACGGCAGCAGTTGGGGCAGGTATCGAATGCGAGGGGGACAAGGTCGTTTTCGCCCAGAAGCTCTTCTTGCGAATAAACTACGTCGGAGTTGGACGCCTTGTGTTTGCCCTCCATGCCGACTGGGACTATATGGCGGAGGAAATGTCCGAGGCTTGGGCTGAGCGCGCCAGGCGCCGCCAGGATATCTTCGATGGATTCCACTTTTATAGCCTAGATAGAGAAACGACGAGGATTGCCTTCTCGCTGAAGCTTGCCGCCGTCAACTACGACTGCAGGAATGAGAAGAACGAAGTGCGCAAAGGGCGAAAGAGGAGCTGGGCCCGCTCGTGGCAGGATTCGGTCGCGGATGGCCTAGGCATTGATGCAGACGGCTACTTTTTGAGCGAGGAAGATGCGTACGGAGCCCTTGAGGCTATTTCACGGCAGCGAGGCGGTAAGGTGCGCGCCCTGCTGGTTGCACAGGAGTTAGTCGAGTTTTGCCCCTATTCGCGGTTAGGAGATGAAGAGAAGAAGGAATACAAAGGTTTGAAGGAGAGTGGGTCTTGGGTTAAAGATGAATTTCCCAGGAGACAAGACGCTGTTGACTCGGATGCTATACGTTCCTTCGAGAAACGTTGTGGGACACGCATTCGTGAGCTTTCAGGCGCGTTGCCAAAGTTTTTAGTAGGCGGAGCCATCACCGCGGCAGCGGCCGTAGGCACTGGAGGAGCTGCCGCGGTGTTCGCTCCAAATATCGCTGTCGGTATCTTTGGAGGCTCGTTTGTCGGCCTCCACGGGGTTGCGCTTGTCAATGCGAGTCTTGCTGCTGCTGGCGGCGGCGCCTTAGCCGCCGGCGGCATGGGTATGGCCGGCGGCACCGCTTTGATTGCGGGCAGCGGCGCTGCGCTTGGCCTTTTGGGTTCTGGAGGCGTTGCCCTGGCGGCGTCGATGGGGGAGGACTATGCTCAGTTCGTGCTCGTTGAATGCTCAAGGCTTCTCGCATTTCTTGATGTGGCAACTGACCGCTGCCCGCATGAGGGGGCCATTTTGGTGCAGAAGGCGGCCGAGGCCGTGCAGCGCAGCATCGCTGGTGTTGAGGAGGATGTCGAGAAGGAGAATGGAAAGGGGGACCGCAGGAATGGCAGGTTGCTTAAGCAGTTGAAGAAGGGTCTTGGGTATTTGACTTCAACCCTTAAGCGGATCGAGAAGATGCAGAAGCACCTTGGCGCCGCCGGTGAGAGTGAACCGCTCAACAGCTTGCCGGCATCAGGCGATGAGTAGATACACTGCATATTGATGTCCCCGGGAATGACCTCTGATGCAAGTCACCGGGGCTCAATTAATTTTTACATGAGATCGTGGTAATCCATGTGTCTGCGAAGCATTCCGTTAAGGTAGAGGGCCCTACTGATAACTAGGCATGCAAACGCACGCTTGCCGATTTAATGCTGGCGTAGTTAGGTTGTCCGCGTAAGCTAGTAACATATTGTGCTGGCCGAGATAGATGACTGCGTGGATGGTGTCAAATGGGTTCTGATCTCAATAACTTATCGGTTGTAGATAAGGCAGAGGCCCTTTTTGGATACTTGGAAGAGTTCTCCAAGATCAGGATGAAAGTTGTTCGCAATATAGGCGAATACACTTCGGACTGCATTGATCTGGAGAGCTTGCCAACAGATAACGGATGGATTGAGGTGCGGTTCCGTGATTCCGCTAATAACGATGGTCCGGTTCTGAGTGTCGCTAAACCGGAGTTCAAAACGTGTCCGCAGCCTCCGGATGAGATCGCGCCGTGGATTGCAAGCGGATGGGAAAGCTATAAGAACCAGATAGGGTTCAAGTTTCCACCCGAGGAGCTTGCGGAGGCAAATGAAGAAGCGCCTCAAGATCAATTTATGTCCGATCCTGCTAGAGCTCAACTGCTTGAGGAATGGGGCGGCGAGCGAGACAAATGGGTCACATATCAAACTAAGGCGACAGAGGCCTCCGGGCTGTATGAGCGCCTGTTTAAAATGAAAGAAAAACTCAAGAGCGACCCCGATAAACTCGAGGTTGTTGCTGCATCGATGAATGTTCGGCTTTCCGAAGATAAGAGGGTTGATCATCCGGTCTTTACGCGAAGCATGAGGATTCAGCTCGATGCGGAAAAGGGAATCATCTCCGTTGAGGATGTCGATTCTGGCACGTCGATTCAAAAAGACCTGCTCTCGCAGTCTCAGAATCTAACAATGAACAAGATTAGTGAGGCGGAGCAGAGGCTCGACGAGGGAGAAGTGCATCCGCTTGATCGTGATGCAATTGCCCGCGAAGCCAGGCTGCTCGTGAATCAACTATCGCCCAAGTCGCGTTATTTTGATCGCGCCGATGCTGTGCGAGATCAAGAAGCCGAAATAGACATTCGGCTTGGTTTCTATCTGATCTTTAGGCAGCGACCTGATGGAACCGCGGGCGCTATCGACAGAATTGTCAAAACAATCGACGAGACGCAACGCGTCCCTGCGTTCTTGAACGGCCTTCTTGGTGAGTTTACGCACGATGAAACCACCCCGGTTCTCGAGGATTCTGCGGATAGGTCTACGGTTTCTCGGCGCTTGGCCGAAGCAAACGGAGAAGACGACGAGATTCTTTTGGCGAAACCTGCCAACCGTGCACAGTTAGAGATTGCCAAGCGAATCGAGCAAGATGACGCCGTTCTCGTTCAGGGCCCTCCGGGTACTGGCAAAACTCATACGATTGCAAACCTTATGGGCAGCTTTTTGGCTCAAGGCAAAAGGGTGCTTGTAACGAGCTATACCTCTAAGGCGCTGACGGTTCTCGCTGACAAGATGCCTCCTGAGCTCAGAAGCCTTTGTGTGTCCTCGCTGGCGTCTAACGGAAAAGATGCTCGTGATTCGGTCGAAGCGATTGTCAACCATCTCGGCGAACACTCGATAAGCGAACTGAATAAATCCGTGCAGGAGCTTACTTGTCAGCGAGAAGAGATACTGGTTGATCTTGCAAAGGCGCGTAAATCTGCCTTTGTTGAACGAGAAGCCGAGAACAAACAGTTTGAGCTGGGGGATGAAACCCTTACTCCGCACGATGCCGCACAATTTGTTGCAGAGAACAAGGAAGAGCTGGGCGACATTATTCCCGGCCAAGTGAAGCTGTCGGCGCAGCTTGACATTTCGCTTGTCGAGGAGCTTTACCAAAGTAACGGCATTGCCTCTGCAGAAGATGAGGCAGAGGCGATCTGCCTACAGGATGTCGACTGGATTGCCTTGCTCCCCAAGCCAGACGTCTATGCGCAGGAGCTTGAGAAATACAACCAGGCCAGTTCTTTGACGGGCAAGCTGATTCGTCGGCACGGTTGGGGGCTTTGCGACGATGGGGGAGCGGTAGAGATTGGATCGGCTGTTCTTCCCATTTTGGATGATGAGTCAGAAGCATTTGGCGCGGTGGAAAACCTTGTAAAGCACGGAGTCCTGAGCGAGGAGTGGCAGCGAGAGGTCGCTGCGAGATCCTTGAGGGGTGAGGGCGAGATAACGATCTGGCATCGTCTCTGCGATGAGGTTCAGTCGCTTGAACAGCAGGCTTCGTCATATCGAAGCAAGTGGTTTCCGAGGCAGGTTGCGCTTGGTGACAACAGCGATTATCAACAACTGCGCACGCTTGTAAGCGGGTACAAAGAGTACCTAGGTAAAACGGGCCTGCGAAAGTTGCTTTCTTCGGTCAAGAGCTTGCCCGATGGCGTGACGGTCAACGGGGCACAGGCGGCTTCGCCCGAGGACTGCGATGCCATCTTGGATTACATAGAGCTTATGGACAAGCGACACGTTTGCGCCATTCAATGGGATGCGCTTATGGGAACCGTTGGCGTGAGCTGCTTTGCAGAGTTGGATAGCAGTGAGCCCGAGCACGTGGCATTTCGATATATTAAGGCTATTAAGGCGGCCCTTGTGTGGAAAGCCGAGTGCATTGACAAACTGTTTGACGCATTGGACTCAAACGGTATCTCTCATGAAGTGTTCTTTGACTGCCCTTCCATGATTTCCGAAAAAGAGGTCGTGGCCAAAACCTTGCAAGCGCTGGAAACGGATTTCACGGATTACCTTAAGTTGTGTGTCGCACTCAAAAAAATAAGGGCGATTAAGGCATGGGCAGAGGGCGTTTTGAAGAGAATCGAGGACGCTTCGGCCAAGCACTGTGAGACCGCTGCTGCATTGAGCGACTGCATTGTGCAGCTTCGCCCTGTTGGGGATTTTGGAGAAGCGGTTGACCCCGAACTCGGCTTGGTACAAACATATCGCGATCAGTACAATCGTCTACAGTGGCTGTGCGAAATTAGGGCGGCAGTTAAGCGCCGACATGAGCAGCTGAATCAGTTGTCGCAAATTGCTCCGGGATGGGCACAAGCCGTTCGTGAGCGCGAGGGCGTTCACGGGGCTACGAGCGTTCCGCGGGATATCGAACGAGCATGGAAATACAAGCAGTGCCAGGCAATCGTTGAGTATGCCGATCGTGCAAACTCTTCCAATCCCCAGAAGGATATTTCTGAGCTGGGCAAACGCTATCGTGACATAACGGCAAAATTGGCAGGCATGATGGCGTGGCTCAAGATTCACAAGGACCTTGAGAGCAATACAGAGCTTAAGGTTGCGCTGAACGGCTGGAAGCAGACGGTCGCGCGAATTGGCAAGGGAACGGGCAAGAATGCATCGCGGCATCGCTCGAAGGCCCGTGCTCTCATGGCGAAATGCCAAAGGGCTGTGCCGGCGTGGATTATGCCGATTGGCCAAGCGCTTGACTCTTTTGACCCCGCCAACAATCTGTTTGATATCGTAATCATCGACGAGGCAAGTCAGGCCGACATGACCGCTCTAGCTATTACGTATCTTGCAAAAAAGGTAATTGTTGTTGGTGATGACAAACAAGTAAGCCCTCTTTCTGTCGGTGCAAAGGAATCCACTGCCGAAGGATTAGCTGCTTCGTATATCGAGGGAAAAGGAATTCCCAACGCCCATCTGTATCGAGCAAGATACTCGCTTTACGAAATTGCCCAGCAGGGTTTTTCACCCATCATGCTTACCGAGCACTTTAGGTGCGTGCCAGATATCATCGGCTTTAGCAATGGGTTATCGTACGGTGGAAAAATCAAGGCGTTGAGAGACGCCGATGCGGGTGGATTGATGCCGGCGTTGGTTCCTTTTCGCGTCGAAAGCGGCATGCGCTCGGGCAAGGCGAAGATTAACCAGCAAGAGGCCAAAGCCGCAGTTGCGATTATCCGCGCCTGTCTTGAGCAACCAGAATATGAGAACAAGACATTTGGCGTTTTGTCCTTGCTGGGAGAAGAGCAGGCCGACCTGATTCGAAACGAACTGCTTAAAGAGATGGATCCCGCTGAGTTTGAAAAACATGAGATTATTTGCGGCAACGCAGCGGGTTTCCAGGGCGATGAACGCGATGTCATGATTCTAAGCATGGTTGACAGCAACGAATCCGAGACTCCCTTGCGCTTTATGGGGATGGGCTCGGATGACGCATACAAGAAGCGTTACAACGTTGCTGCGAGCCGCGCGAAAGACCAGATGTGGCTTGTATATTCGCTTGATCCAGCTCGTGATCTAAAGAGTGGCGACCTGCGTAGGCAGCTAATTGAATACATGCTCGATCCACATACGTTTGACACTCAGATTGAGGAGGCGCAAGAAAAAGCCGAGTTCGATTTTGAGTTGCAGGTGTGCACTGAGCTTTCCAAGCGCGGTTATCAATATGAACAGCAAAAGGAAGTCGGAAGCTACCGCATTGATATTGTCGTGCAAAGCGATCACCACAACGTTGCTATCGAATGTGACGGCGATCGTTGGCATTCAACCGAGGGGCAAATTATCGCGGACATGGAGCGACAGACGATTCTGGAGCGTGTGGGATGGGATTTCATCCGTATCCGAGGTAGTGAGTTCTACAGCGATCGGGATGCAACGATGGATCGAGTTGTAGCCGAACTCGCTATTTACGACATTAAGCCAGGCCAACAGCTCCCCACGGTTGCCCGTGACACCAGCGAACTCCTCGAGCGAGTGCTCGAGGCGGTTCGCGACAATTTCGATGACGAAGTGGACGAGAACACACTCGAGTCCACGGTTGCTCGAGATTCGGCCATCGCAGCCGCTCTCCAAGAGGTGAGTCAGCCGTGCAAACCGGATGAGAAGCTGGAGGACGATGGCGTGAAAGGCAACCCTGCCGATATGGATATATCTGCTGGTGCAGGTGATCGACGCATTCGAGTGGATGAACGGCATGCGTCGGCAGCGGGGGAGAACTCGTGCGAAAAGACACTCCTCCTTTCTCTCGGCAAGGCGGACTATAAGTTCTATAAAGCGCATCAGCCAGGCGCGATTTGGGTGCTTGGCGATCTGTCGATTCGGACATCGATAAAGGAAGTCTGCTCTTCTTTTGGCTACGATTGTGACTATCGTGCCGAGGGCGCCGAGGTTACGGGAGGCCGCTCCGCATGGCTTCTGTATCCCAAGGGCATGCGAGCGGATGCTTCGCGCGAGCCCCGCTTAAAAACGGTTAAAGTGCCAGCCAAGAATAAGCAGGAAGATGCACTGCTCGTCGCATTGGAATCGCTGCACATTTCCTTCGTTGATAAGCGCGGCAAGCAGGGGTCGCTGTGGGTTATTGATCACCCGGTATTCAGACAATACAGGGATAGTTTCGAGAAAAACTATCATGTTAAATTTAGATTTAGCGAGCAGGGATCAAAATCGACGTCGTTTCAATCCGCATGGTATATGGTTTCGGGTGAGCCAGAGCGGACCGTGACGTCTGCAATCGGTGGCGCTCAACATGATTCGACTGCCAGCGGTCCAGTATGTGTTCCGTACGTTTCTGCAAATATTGCAACATCGCCACTTTCCTATGGTGCCTATGACTCCGATTCATGCATGCGCGCCGCTGCCGATCGAATGTGTAAAATCATTTCAATTGAAGCGCCTATCGAAAAGCAGCGTTTATTTAATGATGTTCGTGCTAGTTTTGGAATTGAGCGGAGCGGCGTCAACATTAACGCGACAAACCAGAGCGTACTCAATCGTGTCGAGCATGCCGTTACTCAGTTTAATGGGCGTGAGTATATTTGGGCCAATGCCCAAGATCCTGGTAAATGCAGCTTTTTTAGACCGAATGACGATGTGGCAAACAGAACAGTCGAACAATTTGCCAAAGAAGAGCTGATTGCGGCAGTGCTGTATTGTATGTGCTCGAAAAATGGCACGTTGGCGATTGACGACATCGTGTCTCAGACGGCAAGAGCGCTAGGTTTTGCGCGCAAGGGTAGTACGGTTGTTAAAACCATTCAGGCAGCGGTAAATGCCGCGGAGTGCGCTGGGTTAATTCGGCGGCTTGATGATGGTCGGTACAGATCGAATTATTGATTCGTGCAGTGACGGCTTATGGCATTAAACGAGGACATGAATTGTAGCTGGTTGTCTGTTACTTATTTACTGCAATGGGAGAAAGAAAGGAGCGGGAGGCTCTGGATGGAAAATAGGACATTATTAAGTGACGATGGCCGTATTGCGCGAGTTGATAACGGTTATTGGTCGTACTACATAAATGGTGAGCGTGCGACCGAACTATTGGATTATAAGTGCGGAAAATGGATGTTCTATTTCGGCGATATTGCTTTCGCCGAGAGTGTTTGTCGAAAGGCGGTTCTTGAAGGTTTCGTTGCAGAGTGTAAGCACACCGCGGCTGAAGTCTTTGACGGCAGCGGAGTCGGCTGTTTTTATCTAAACGTGGACGACATCGTTGCCCATCATCGAGTGCTTGCGTTTATGCTGGCAAATGGCTTGATTAGGAAAAAGAAAAACGGAACTCTATACAACATCGGCTTTAAGCTGGACAGCCAGACGATGGCGGGGGAGTACGGATCTGAATTTAAAGCGGAAGTCAAATTGGAAGACTTTGTAAACCTGGAGACAGGTGAGTTTTTGTAGCAGATGGCCCTCGGGCAGGACTACGGCTTCCGTAGCATCGACAACCTAACTGTGCTCGTCATGCTCGGGTACTCGGACCTGGGGACTGCGCTGCCGGGGCGGGAGGTGCAGCGGCTGCCCGTATGAACTCACGAAGCCTTAAAAACCTGTCAGTCAAGTCAGAGGGGCTTGAGCCATCCCGGGGAAATTGCCGCGTGACCTATAATGTTTGGAACAGTTAAATGCGCTTTTTGCAATTGTGCAGATAGGTTTTGCTATGGTTTTCGATAAAGAGGCGGCGTTCGAGGAAGCGGTCATAACCGTGCTGAAGCAGCACGGCTGGGACGACGCGGGAGGTGTGCTTCGCTATCCCACCGAGCAGGACCTCATCGACAACTGGGCGAAGATTCTGTTCCAGAACAACGCCGACATAGACCGCCTGAACGGCTGCCCGCTCACCCAGGGCGAGATGGCGCAGGTCATCGAACAAATCGAAACGCTCAAGACCCCACTTGCACTCAACGGGTTCATCAACGGAAAGACCGTCGCCGTCACGCGCGACAACCCCGACGACGCGCTTCACCTGGGTAAGGAGGTGAGCCTGAAGATCTATGATCGTCAGGAGATCGCAGCCGGCCAGAGTCGCTACCAGATAGCTCAGCAGCCGGTCTATCCTGCGAAGAGCAAGATCCTGAACGACCGCCGTGGAGACCTGTGCCTGCTCATCAACGGCATGCCGGTCATCCATATCGAGCTCAAGCGCAGCGGCATCCCCGTCAGCCAGGCCACTGGTCAGATTGAGAAATATGCCCACGAGGGCGTGTTCACGGGGCTTTTCCGCCTGACGCAGATCTTCGTGGGGATGACCCCCGACGAGGCGCGCTATTTCGCCAACCCTGGCACGGGCGCGTTCAACCCGAACTTCTTCTTCCACTGGGAGGACTTCAACAACGAGCCCGTCTGCGCGGGCGATAAACCCGGAACCGACGAATGGAAACGCTTCACCTCCACGCTGCTTTCCATTCCAATGGCGCACCAGCTCATTGGCTTCTACACCGTGGCTGACAGCTCGGACGGCTGCCTGAAAGTCATGCGCAGCTACCAGTACTACGCAGCCTCCGCTATATCCGACAAGGTGCGCAGGTGCAAATGGGACGAGAGACCCAAGAGCAGCACCCCGGGGCGCCCCGGCGGTTACATATGGCATACCACCGGCTCCGGCAAGACCATGACGAGTTTCAAATCTGCCCAGCTCATAGCCGACTCGCACGACGCCGACAAGGTGATCTTTCTCATGGACCGCATCGAGCTGGGTACGCAGTCGCTCTCCGAGTACCGCGCGTTCGCAGACGACGCCGATGACGTGCAGGGGACCGAGAACACGCAGGTGTTGAAGTCGAAGCTCGCGAGCGACGACCCCAAGAACCGCCTCATCGTGACCTCTATCCAGAAGATGAGCAACGTGAAGGCCGGCGAGGGCAGAATCACCCAGGCGGAACTCAACCGCCTGGCCTCCAAACGGATCGTGTTCGTCATCGACGAGTGCCACCGCTCCACCTTCGGCGAGATGCTCCAGGACATACGCCGCGCGTTCCCCAACGCGCTGTTCTTCGGCTTCACAGGTACGCCGATTCTCGACGAGAACCAGAAGAAGGGCTCCACCACCGCCATGGTATTCGGCGAGTGCCTGCACCGCTATAGCATCGCAGACGGCATCCGCGACGGCAACGTCCTGGGCTTCGACCCATATATGGTGACGACCTTCGACGACCACGACGTGCGCGAAGCGGTCGCCCTAGAGCAAGCGAAAGCCGCAACAGTAGCCGAAGCCATCTTCGACGATCGAAAGAGCAAGGTCTTCTACTACTATATGGACTCGGCAAAGGTCCCCATGGGACCGATGGTCGACAGCGCCGGCAACCAAATCAAGGGCATCGAGGATTTCCTCACCCGCGCCCAATACTGGCCCGGCACTCCGCACCACGAAAAGGTCGTAGAGGACATCCTGCGCCGTTTCCCGGTGCTCTCCCACGGCAACAAGTTCCATGCAATCTTGGCGACGAGCTCCATCCCGGAGGCGATCGACTATTACCGAGCCTTCAAGGAACGCGCCCCGCAGATGAAGGTGACCGCCCTTTTCGACCCGAGCATTGACAACAACGCCGGCTCTACGGTGAAGGAAGATGCCCTGGTCGAGCTCATAGAAGACTACAACAAGGCATACGGCCAGGAGTTCACCATCCCCACCTGGCCCGCCATGAAGAAGGACATCTCCGCGCGCCTGTCTCACAAGAAGCCCTACGTCAACGTCGACTCCAACCGCGACTCTCGCATCGACCTGCTCATCGTAGTGGACCAGATGCTCACGGGCTTCGACTCCAAATGGCTCAACACGCTCTACCTCGACAAGGCCATCGACTACGAGAGCATCATCCAAGCCTTCAGCCGCACCAACCGCCTGTTCGGCCCCGACAAGCCTTTCGGCACCATCCGCTACTACCGTCGTCCCCACACTATGAAGGGCCGCATCGAGGCCGCGGTGAAGCTGTATTCGGGAGACCGACCGCTCGACATGTTTGTCCAGAAGCTGCCGGAGAATATCGCGTTGATGGACGCGCGCCTTCAGGAGATACTCATGGTCTTCGAAGCAGCTGGCGTAGGAGACCTCTCCAAGCTCCCCGCATCGCAGGAAGCCAGGCGCAAGTTCGCTAAGGAGTTCGTTGAGCTCAGCGAGTTCCTCGAGGCCGCGAAGGTGCAGGGCTTCACATGGGAGCAGGACACCTACGAGTTTGAGGAGGAGCCGGAGGAAGGCGAGCCGAGGGGCAAGTCCTTCTTCGTGCAACCGGTCATCGACGAGCGGACCTATCTCATTCTCGTGCAGCGCTACAAGGAGTTGTTCGCAGGAGGGGGCGGGCCTGGCGACGCGCCCGAAGCGCCCTACGAGCTCGATGGTCATATAACCGAGATCGACACGGGGCTCATAGACAGCGACTACATGAACGCGAACTTCGAGAAGTGGCTGAAATGCCTTGAGCAGGACGACGAGGGTCTTGCCGCCGCGCGCGAGGAGCTCCACCGATCGTTCACGTCCCTAAGCCAGGATGACCAGCGCTTCGCCGAGCTGTTCCTTCACGATGTCGAGCGAGGGGACGTCGCCCTGGAAGACGGCAAGACGTTGAGGGATTACATCACGTCCTATGCCCGCAAGGCGAAAAACGCTCAAGTCGAGCGAATCGTCGAGGCGCTCGGCATAGACGGCGAGCTGCTTGACACCATGGCCGCGCTTGACCTGACGGAATCGAACATTAACGAGTTCGGGCGCTTCGACGATTTGAAGGACTCGGTGGACAAGACGCGCGCCAAGGCCTTCTTTGAGCAGAAGGAAGGCAAGACGCTTCCCCTGTTTAAGGTGAACACCCGTGCGGCGGCGCTGTTGAAGAAGTTCATCCTGGAAGGCGGCTTCGACATCGACGAATGAGCGGCTTTTTTGAACAGGCGAAATCGAAAGTTTGTCTATCTGAGGGGACGCATGCGACCATGCGTCCCCTCGTTTCAACTTGGGAACAGCGTAAGTTCTCTGATCTGACCGACAGGGTTTCCATTCAGTCAAGCGATCCCGATTTGCCTCAAGTCGAATACGAGGACATCATTTCTGGCATGGGCGTGCTGAACAAAGATTTGCGCGACAAAGAAGGCGGCAAAACGGGAATTAAGTTTTACGCCGGAGATGTTCTATACGGGAAGCTTCGTCCATATTTGATGAATTGGTTGTACCCGCAGTTCAATGGTGTAGCTGTAGGTGATTTTTGGGTCCTTAGGGCTACAGAGTGTGACAGTTCATTTTTATATCGGCTGGTTCAAACGGACAGCTTCCAAAGGCTCGCAAATGTGTCTTCGGGCTCTAAGATGCCTCGCGCAGATTGGAATTTGATTTCGCAATCGCTCTTCGCCGTACCTGCCGATCATGCCGAGCAGAAAGCAATTGCGAAGAGCTTAGCCGAGCTTGAAGACCTCATCACCCTTCATCAGCGT
>ERZ1034939.687-NODE-687-length-19855-cov-26.677727_pt1 | contig 19855 bp, 13 predicted proteins | sample MGYA00520626_ERZ1034939 | MGnify/ENA primary metagenome ERZ1034939 (study PRJEB33766, sample SAMN09781751) | gut metagenome | biome: gut microbiome | host: Homo sapiens | place: Madagascar | study: EMG produced TPA metagenomics assembly of the PRJNA485056 data...
CACATTGCTTAACAGAATTAAAAATCCCATCGCTCGCAAGAACGATGGGATTTTTCTTTTTATATCAACTTATTAAGATTGCTACTTACTGCGCTGAGATTGGCAAATTGCGGAACTCTACATACTGAGGGGTCTCGCCATTAGACTTGTACTTGAACGGGATCTTGACAACACTGAACTCGGTGGCACTGGTGCTGACATTCTTGATGACAAACGTAGCCTTCATCGGGATACCAGCGAGCAAGGTATACCAATTATAGCTTAACCATCGATTCTTGCCCAAGAGGGTTGTTTCCTGATCACACTCATAAGCATCGCCACCATCATCATATATAGTAGGAGTATCGCCATAAGCTGAAATCTCATACTCCTTGTTGCCGATATTCTTGAATGTAGCAGTGATTACCACATTCCTGCCCTGACGAACACACTTCAAGAAATTGAACTGCAACTCAGGCAATGAGCAGGTTACCAAATCTGAATTGGTATTCTTGACATCTGCCACTATCTGGGTAGGCAACTTAATAGCAAACTCCACATCATTAGCCTTACCCTTGACAAGAGTAGAATTAATCTGCTTAATGGTGCGATCAACATCCTCTATCACCATAATACCCTTGACAGGTACATTAGGAGGAAGCATCTTATCAGAATAGTGACCTAACTTATCGCCACCCAAATAAAAGTGCATTGTATGCTTTACATTCTTGCTATCAAAAGCACAAGAACCGTCATCAAATGCATTGAAGTACATTTTGAGTTCACTGGAAGTGGTATTGGTTATCACGAAGTTGATATGGACATCGTTGCCATTAGCTACGCAACTGGTATATTTTACAGTACACCCAGGGATAGAGCCAGCCGCCTTGTTGGTAGTCTTCTGGTCATTAGTAAGCACGTTTTCTGCCACCTTGCCCAATTTCTTGAGCCACTTCTGTGCATGGATTTGCTGTACGCTCAACAGAGAGAGCAGCAATGCGAAAATGATGGATTTCTTCATAATTGTATCGGTTTATGTTATTAATTAAATAATTGTCAGTTCGTTCCTAGAAAAAGCCTTCATCCTTAGAAAAAGAGAAAGGCGCCTTTACTAATTCTTGCTTGCAAAGATAGGGAATTAAGCAATAACTTCCAAGCTTTTTGCCAGGAAAAGTAAAGGTACCAATGCGTAAATAGGCAATTTTATATCATTTGACGCTGATTTTTACGGAATGACACACACCACCATCTGTCTTTATCCTTAAGAAGTAGCAACCGAACGATGGAATTTTTCATTTTCTACTCTTTTCTGCTTTCTTACCAAAAGGCGTATGGTCGTACAACTAAAGGGTGTATAGTCGTACAACTAAAGGGTGTTGCCACTAGACTCGGCAGACCTGCTGACTGCAGTCAGCAGGTCTGCCCACTATGCTCAACATCTCTGCTGAGCATAGTGGGCAGATTTCTTAAAGCAGACTAAGCTTTCTGGTTATTGTAGCTTGGGTATCCTGCATAGACACCTTAATAATATATACTTCCTGAGGAGAAGCTGTGGAGACTACTGGAATGCTGACAGATGCTGCACCTTCAGCCTTTCTCGATGCCACCAGTCTTCCATCAAGGGTATAAACCTCCACCTTATTTAATAGAGGAGCACTCACCTTGGATACGACGATCAATCCCCGGGCAGGAGAATAGATCTTCACGTCACTCTCGCCCACCTCGGCATTTTCAATACCTGTAGTACTGCGCGTCTGGGTAAGGAAGTATCTGCCGTGCTCGTTTGCCTGCACCTTGATTTCCCCGCCATCCTTTATCTCCTGATACTTCCGGGTGGCAGCATCATAGAGGTAAAGAGGTGAAGAAAGACGAGAGATGCCATCAATTGCCAGCAAGACAGAAGCAGAATTGGCGGAACTTCCTGCATCTCCAGATTCTACATCAGAAGAAGCACCAACCACTCCTAATGGCATCCAATTGATATTCGGCAGGGAATTCAGCGCTACAGCCTCATCGCCTGCCACCGTATAAACCACCGGAACTTCCTTCAGCTGGGCATCATAGAGCAGCTGGGCATCCTCGGCATCATCATAATCTTCCGAAGCTGATGCATCAAGAACGATTTTCGAACGGCTGCGATAACCCGATGCAGATGCCGTAAGGGTAAGCGTAGTGAGATTCTGCCCCTCATCCGATGCCGTCTTCACACCGCCAAACACTTCTCTATCTACCGTCATCGCCGACGTAAAGTTAAGCTGCGAAGCACTCTGCCCATCTTTCAGACGGACACAGAACGACTGCATCGGCGAAATCTTCACATCGTTCTTCGACTCATACGTGGTGGTTGCCATATCCAGATTATTATAGAGCTTCAACACACCATCCTCGTAAACATAGAAGCTGGACTGTAGCGATGGATTTGCCTTCAGGAACTTATACATGCTGAGCGTAGCCATATAAGGATTGCCCACCAGATAATAATTGTTTCCATCCGACAACTGCACCAGCGAATAGCTCATCTTGCCCAAAGCATTCTCCTGAGCATCGGCATCCACCACCAGGCGATAAGCATTCTTCTTATCCACAGAAGCAGATTGAGAACTCTGCTGCTGCGAAGCAGATACATAAGTATATTGCGTATCTGCCTTCGGCAAACGGAGCAATACATCGGATGCAGCGCCCACCGTATATTTATCTCCCATCCTGATAGCCACGCCCTCCAGCGGCTTATATTTCCTATCCACCTTATTATATACGTGGCTCCAGTGGGCTGAAAGCGCATTGAGATTCTGATTCTCGAATGTGATGCCGGTGCCTGCATAGTCGTAGGCACTGTAGCTGCCGCCCAAGGTTACTTCCCGGGCAGAATCATCATCCCAGCTTCGCTGATAAACAGGACTGGTTACACGATTGTTTACCAAAGCGGAGAACGTGATTGGCTCGAACGCCTCCGTCTCCTGTCTGCCCGATGCAGCCGGCACATAGATGTCACCCGCATAGGTATCCTGCAAAGGCGAAGTGAGGGCATACCAGATGTTTGGCTTCATCTGCTTCTCCACCCACGCCTTGTTGTATATCAGATAACACTGGTTGAGCAGTTCGCCTCCCGGCTTGAAGTAAATCTGGTCGCAGGTGTTGCCATAGAAAGGTTCACACGCCAGATTGCCGTCGGCATCCAGTCCGTGGTCTGCGACATTGGCATCCCACCGGGCAAGCATGTCATACTGGATATTCGGCGTTGCTGCATCGCCCTTGGCATTGCTCAGTTTGGTGGCGATGCGCGGGGATTTCTGATAGGCAATGTATCCCAAAGACGGGAAATATAAGCCGCTCAAATCAGGTATCGTTACCTTGGTAAACTTCATCGGCACGTATCCGCCACCCGGATAATCCGTATATTGGTTCTCCTCTTTATAGAGTTCATTACGTACAGAACGGCGCCAGTTGGCATCATTGTTCCATGCCGCACTCATCTTGTTATTGGCCGTAGGATTCCAGGTGGCATATTCCGGCACCACCGCAAAGCGGATGTAGGTTTCACCCGAACAGAGCACCGTGGTTCCCTTGGAGCCATCTTCACGGAATATCAACACACCTTCGTACCAGTATCCCTCATGCAACTGCACATTCTTGGAACCCGCAGAAGATGTGGCAGATTCATTTCCCGTTTGCGGTGTAAACTTCAGTTTCAACTGGCTGGATTTTCTCATGATGTAATTATCCTGAAGCGTAGCCAGCGTTAAGCTTTCCCCTATCCTATTCTGATAGGCAGGGTCGTTGGTATCCGAAAGATACATTACATTGGTATATTGCGACGGATCCAACTTATCCTTACCGCCCGCCTTCACGAAGTAGAGACGGGTGGAATTATCTGCCACCAGGTTCTCACCGCTGATAGGCACGCAGAAATATCCGCCCTTGCCCTTCTTGGCTTCCTGCTGAGCCAGATGGGCTACCTGCGGCAAACCGATGCGAACCGTGCTGACATAATTGTTAGGATATGCCACACCCGGAACACCCAGACTCAACTGCGGACCATTCTTGACAACACGAAGCTTGAACGACATCTCGCTAAGACAAATCTGATAATCTACTCCACCCTGCGTGATGGTAGAAGACGTGCTGGTAGGAATCACGCGGATAGTATGATCGCCCACACCCAGCGGAATGTTCTTGAACTCGGCGCTGTTTTCCAATATCGGAGTCTTAGCATCATCCACATACCAATCATAAAGCACACCATTCAACTGGATGCTACCGCCATTATTCTGGTCCACAGTCTGCAACTGTGCCTTGATGTTATATTCAGGCATAGCCTTGTCATCGCAAGGAATGGTGACGGTGGTGGTGATGCTACCATTGGCATCGGTAACCAGCACCTTCTGCTGCACCATCTGGAAATTCTCACTATAGAGAGAACATACATCCGAAGGCTTTCCCCACGAAAGCTGGTTCTTATCCGTTACCCCATCCTCATCGAAAGCAAAACTTACATAGTAAGTCTGATTCGACTGAAGATTGAAATATCTGTTGGCAAGCACCACGTTCCACTCGTCATTGAGTTTCTCGTACATCGGTTTTCCATCCACCTTTCGGCTCTCATCCACATAATTATAGATGGTGGCAGTTCCCCAATCATAGCAAGGTTTCTCTGCCGTTCCATAGTTCACGTTCTTCACCGGATTACCATCGGCATCTACGAATCGGAAGTAGAGCGTTTTCTGCTCTGCATGATCGGCAAGCGCCGCCATGGTTTCCTGCAAAGCCCTCAACTTGATGAGGATGGAAGTGGAAAGAGAAGCATCCTTTGCAGTATTCTTGCCAGGACAGATAGGCGAGCTCTGGATAACATCTACCTTGGAGGCCTTGGTGTAGATGCGGAGATCATCGAAGGCATAGTCGGCACCGGAAGTAGATTTACACATGTTATCTACCACCAATTTGAAGTCGGTGAAATTATTCACGCCGCTCTCCTTCTGCAACACCATCTTTCCGTAAACCTGATACCATTTTCCTACATTGGCAGCATCTTTGCCATCACGGTTTCCCGAAAAATTACCGGATGAGAACGAGTGGAGCAGCCTGCGCTCCGTCTCCTGGTTGTTCTCATCGTAATTCACGCCATAGAGCTTGAAAAGCAGCTGCGGATGCTGTGAACCGGAGGTCATATCGGCAATGGCTGCACTGAAAATTACCTGCGAACCCACACAGAGGTCGGCTTTGAAATCAGCCTCAGCAATCTGACGGCTCTCGTCGGCGGCATCAATATAGAGGAAATGTCCATATTGGGTGCCATTCGTATTTTCGTAGGTACGGTCGTAGAGCTTGGCGGTGGTCCACCACAGGTAACCATCTGTACCAGAGGTTCCCCATCCTGACTTTCCCTTTATATTTGCCGACTTATAGAGTCCGTATTCTCCATGCAGCGGTGAATGCTGAGGATTTACATACAAATTGCCTGCCGGAACTGAATTGATCAAATCGCGATAAACAAAGCCATAGCTTCGCTTGCTCCATTTAGAAGGCAGGCGGGCCTGGTTATCATTGGGCACCGTAGGAGCCAAAAGAGTCAGTTCATCATCATCGTCATCAAAAGAGATGGTGTTGACGGAGCGATAATGATCTTCCAGATAGGAATTCAAGCGGGTATTCTGCCCTTTCGCCTTCAGTTCGTCCTTTGTCATCGGATGCTGATTGAACAGCTGACAGGTGAAATTGGCGATAGGACACATTTTTTGTTCATCTTCAGAAAGCGCTATAGCCACCACATAAATGCGGTCGCCATACTTAAAGGTCTGCTTGCTGCTGACGCTCCTATTGTTCAGGTCGCGCCATACGTTAGTGCCCGCAGAATTCAGCAAGTTCAGGCTCAAATCAAAGAAACGGGGTGCAAATCCATTACTGGCTTTATGAGTGTACCAGACAAACTGTTTTTTATCGGAATTATAGACACGCCATTGCACTTTAGTTGCCTGAACAACCTCAGAACTGAAATCCGACTCCTTTATCTGATGCGCCTCATCCTCTGCAAAGACATGATGCGTATAGCTATTATTCATGGGATGGAAATAATAGTTGGTCACATCATTCAGGTTCAGTCGGAGCGTCATGGAAGCATAGATATCCTTCACTCCTGCCGAAACGCCCTTTCCGTCTTCATAGGAATAATCTCGCGTTCTTCCCGTTTCCAGGAGTTTCTGCTTGATATCATCCGCCATCTTTTCTGCCGGCATGATATGGAAGATATATCGGATAGAAAGGGTTGGTTCATGCTTGAAGCTTGTTCCGCTGCAGCCATCCACGTATCGGCTCACATCGCAGGCGATGGTCTCACCGCTCCAGGAAGTATCAGCAGGACGTGTATAAACGGCACCCACCAAATTACGATTTGGCTTGGATGAAAGATTATAGGCTATCAAACCTTTATCTATTCCATGATCATCCTTCATGCTCTGCAACTTGCCGCTGGCAGAATAAGCTGTCAGCTGAACAGAAGCCCTATCGGTATCGTAATTATACCATCTGAAATATCCTCTAGGTTCCAGATTTTCACCATTACCCGAATAGCCGGCAAGCGGCAGCGACAATTCCTTGCTACCGCCGCTAGGCAGGGCGATATAATAATGAAACACATGCGTCTTCTGTCGGAGACAGTCATAGGCGGCATCTATCACCTCGTAATCGCCAGCTTTATTGGCGATACCCTGATAATGCATAAAGGTCTGGGAATAAGCCATCCCAGGCATCAAAGAGATGATGCCCAGGATGAACAAAATGTATTTTGAAAATAAACTGTTTCCTTTCATTCTATTTTAAATTAACCGAATTCATCACAAATCTCACTTTACGTGACAGAGTCAGCCTGTCGCCATTTTCATTCAGTGTCATCTTCAACTGATAGACAGAGGTGCCCGACCGGTTGCCCATCTCGCATTCAATACGCTTGGCTGTCGCATTCCAATAAGGTTTGGCATCAAAGATGCAGGTTCCTGCATCGCCTGCTGGCGTAGAAACCACTTCCGTAAGCTGCTGGTTGCTGATATTCCAGGAATCCACCAGCTGCTGATTGCTTATCTTCCTGATTTTCGGGATGATATGGAACTCGCCGTAATAGCCGAAGGTAACTGTGAGATTGCTGTTATCTTCTTCTACCTGCGGCAACACACCGATAGGTGAAAACGCCTCTACCTGCCACTCGATGGCATAATCGTCCAACTGGATGGGAATCATGCGGAAATCGTTACGACACATCTGTCGCCAGTTGAGCATCGCATAGCGGCGGGTCAGTTCCCCTCCGTTGCCATCATCCGTATGCAACTGGAGCACGAAATATTTATTCTCGTCAGTTGCCTCACTTTCGTTCACATAGAAGCGGATATACTGCTTGCCGCCATGGGCACTCACGGTATAGCCTTCCCCGTTGTTCAGTCCCTCGTAGGTAACCACCTGTTTCTGCTGCGTACAGAGGTTCGGTTTGCCCACATGGGCTACTCCCTGGTTATCTACCTCATCGGCAGCAGGGAAAAGCATCAGGTTCTCCATGGAATTGGGAGTCTGGTCGGAGAGAACCACTTTCCTGATGGTAATGGGATGGCTGGAGGTATTGGTGATACTGAGCTGTACTTTCGCCACCATTCTGATTACTTCAAGGTTGATGGATCTGGTATTGCTATCGATATCTATCTCCTGGCGGTTGCTCATGGGGATTCCGTTCTTGAAGAACGGTTGGGATTCATCCCCGAAGTCGGTCCAGTGGTCGGCAAAGGCGAGTTTCGGTATCTCTACATGATACTTATAGCGGTCAAAGTCTGCTGGCAGATCATCTCCCTTCTTCATTCCCTGCAAGCCCAGTTGGGCAGGCTGAATATTGGCAAAGGAATAGAACACATGCTTGCCCGGCTTCAGTCTCACCCAGCAATCGTCCAAGGCACGTTCCTGTTCGCCCGAACCATAAGGATGATTGGTGATGATAGTGTCTATCTGATGGTTGCTGGCGATTACCACAAACCAGTTTTTCATCCATTCTCCCGAAGAATTCAAGCTATCACTATATCCCGCTCGGGTAGCCTCCCTGCTTTCAGAAACGCCCAACTGCAATTTCACGGAAACGCGTTCAGCCGCAGGCTGTTCCGGAATCATTTCCGCACCGCCATCGGAACCGCATCCCATCAAACAGAAGATGGCAAGCACCCAACAAATATATGATAATAATTTCTTCATGAATTTACATTATAACACTTAAGACGATATTCCTTACATGATAGTTCTTACATGATAATATGGTCGTGCTCAGTATAATACCACTTTCGCACATTCAAATTAACATGCAGGATATCATTTTCGCCTTTATATAACTGAAACTGATAGTAATGATTTCTGAGGATATCTACTGCCCGGGAGGTTGGAGCCCCGCTGGCATCATAATCCACAAACTTGAGCTGATAATCTGATTCCTTTCCAAACCGGTCTCTGAGCCGCAGACTGATGACGGCAGGAGTATCAACCCCCTCTCCGCTATTCCGATATTCAGGAACATAGACATCACCCTGCAACATATCAACAGGATCCAAAGAAGGAGCGGCTTCGTGGAAATGCCCCATATTCGCATCAGAAAGCCCGTTGGCATCTTCCAGATGGGCAACACTGGCAAACGGCGGCAGACAATAGCCCTGCTGCTGGTGTCCCAGGAGGTTTACCTGCGTGAGCGTATATCCCGCATCTATCATATCCTGGCGAAGCGAAACATGAATCTTGGCTTCTGCACGGAGCAGATTGATGGTCTTGATGTCATACTGCTTTCCTGCCTCGAAAGGAATGTTTTCAAGCTGCTTCACACCCCACATCGGAATGAAATGGGGCGTGGTAGGCTGATAGGTGAAGGTCAGGCGGTTCAGATTATCTTCCGAGAAATCGGCCTGCTCGTCCACGCCATTGATGTTGGCATAAACCATCACCTTTCCAGAAAAGCCGCTGTTAGTCATCTGCAACTTATCCAACTTGATGGATCCGGTAACCTGATATTCATTCTCCTTCTGGGTAGGCAGAAGCACCAGATGTGCCACTCCACCGATGGCACGGCCATCCTGACTATAGAAAACCACATGCAATCGGCTCTTGTCGATGGCACATTCCCAATCGCTTTCCCCAGCACGGGTCGCCACCGTAGAGGATGGCATATATAGCTGGAATACCACCCTTACGTAGCCATCATCCGATGCACGGTCGGCAGAATCGCTGCACGCCATGCAGGTGATTACACCTGCCAGGGCAAGCAGATATTGAAATATCTTATTGATATTCATCATTTTGAAGGTCCGAAATCGGAATTACTTAATACCACTCTCCACGAATTGATATAGATGGTTGTAGCCAGCCAGTTAGCCTTTTCGTCGAGGAAGAATACGAGACTGTATGAATCCTGACGGTCAAGATATTCCTGGTCGTCCATCCTGCTCTGATAATTTCCCTTTACCAGCAAGGCATAATCTATCAATGGAATATTGATGATGCTTCTGCCTGTGGAATGCTCATATACATGCAGGCGCATCTGATGACCTTTCACGAGTCGGCAGGTGGTCAACTCTGCCAAGGCTGCAGATACGGAGGTCTGCTCGCCCGTATCGCCGTTCACACCAGCCATGCCTTCATACTTGCTCCATGCTGAATAGGCAAGTTCATCATCGGCCAAGAGACTGTTGTCGTAATCCAGATAGCCATTGTTATCCGTAATGACAAAGTCGAAATCTTCTGCCCTCAGACTCTTTCCCGAGAGATGCTGCAATATGATTTTGAAATGGTTGGTATCCTTGGTGAGCCTGACGGTTACTGTTTTGGTTTCGCCAAAAACAGCAGTGAGGTCGGCATTTCGCAGGATGCCATGAAACAGCGGAGTAAGGTCATGGTTTACCTGATGGTTATCATCCCGATTCACGAGAACCTGGAAATCGCCCATGCTAGCCTTTTCCCAGCTATCCTTACCATCTTCACCTTTATATATATAGGAACCAGGATGACGTTCTTCGCCCTCAGCCCAAACCTGAAGATTATATACCCCCGATGGCATATCATCCACATTCATTCCCTCTTCGGATAGAATCTCTGAAGTTGGAGCAGTCTTGGAATAGACCAGTTTTCCCTCCGAATCAAAGGCATGAAGCGTGACGGTCTTCACTTCATGAGCAAAGGCATCGGCATAGAGCATGTTCATATCGTAAACAAAACGAACACGCCTGGTAGCCTCACACCCTTCCTGGTCGTCGTGCCACCAGGAACATGACACGAGGGTCAGGCTCAGTGGCAGCAACAACCAAGATAAGAAAGTGCCCCATGTAAGGGTACGAGTCGGTATCTTCATTATTTTGTCTTATCCAAATCAGCGTCAAACTTTACAACACGCCAAGAAAGCACGTTGATGCGGGCTGCAAGATAGGTAGCATCGTTAGATGGAATGGTTGGGTCGATGATCTTGTCTGGGTCATAAACCGGTGTACCAAATCCGTACATATTCTGAATGTTGATGCTATACACATGGTTACGCACGATGCCGTAGTAGCCCACCTTCGTTGGGTCGGTACCCAGATGGCGGATAGGAATAAAGTAATATGCCTTACCATCTTTGCGAATCTGAGCTGGCTCTTCGTTCATCAAGTTCTGAAAAGTTTCCTTGGTTACATTTGTGTATGAAGATTCTTCTTCTGTGGTTCCCGTTTTCTTCTGCAAAGTCTCATCAGCAGCCAACGTACGCAAGGTAGCAACTACCTGATAATCCTTGATACCAGTAGCCTTGGTAGTGAAGTCGATATCAGATGGCTGCAACTTGGTGCGGGTATCACCCTTCTTGATATAGTAATCAGCAAAGTTTTTGGCAACTGCTGTCTTCACATTTTCTACATGCAGGTATTCCTCACCACGATACTGACAAATCTCAGCAGGCTTGTAATTCTCTCCATCCTTGTAAACCAGATGAGTGGCAAGCACCATCTTGGTCAAAGTGCTGGCATAAGGGTCTTCATTTACAGAAGTTGGCACATTTGGCAAGGTGTAGGCACAGTCTGTTAACTTGCGTTTAGCATAATCCGTGTAAGAATGATTACGCGGAACATTACCTTCTGCCTCAGTACCAGCGGCAAAGGCTACGGAAGAAGTCCAGAAACAACGATGGTAATCTGGAGATGTCCATACACTGATACCCAGGTTTTCATCATTCCATGCAGTATTTACCTGCTTTACCAGCTCAGCCTTGCCATTTTCATCGGCAACACCCCATCCATCAACTACGGCATAGATATCATTGGTGCCGTAAACACCTACCTTCATGGCATCCTTGCCATCAATCTTTGTCCATTTTCTGCCATCATCAGCAGTGTAAGTAGCATTGATAGTAGGCTGAACCTTAGCCACAACACGCTCTACATACAAATCTACAGGTTTTGACTTGGCAGCGTCTGCTGTGGTAGCAACAAATCCTGTTACGATGGAAGCACATTTCTCTACACCATTGGCAACAAAGGTAGAATTACTCATCACAAAGTTCTTGTTACCAGTGGTATAGAACTGAGAGAAGATGGAAGTACGCTTCACATCATCCAATGTCTTGGCACCATCACCGAGCTGATCTCCATCCAATGATTTTGGATTGATGACTGCAATCATCACGGCTGGTGAAGCTCCGGTATTGCCCTCGATAACCAAAAGAGGATTGGAAATCATAGACACATTTGGATTATCCTTGTTTCCCGTATTCAAATCATCGCTCTTCTCCAACCAGTTTTTACCTGTAGACTGGCCATCATTCTTCAGGATATAAGGAGTTCCATCAGAATTAAAGAAATAGAATCTTACACTCTCAATATGGTTCTCATCTGCCGTACCAACTGCATAATCATCAGCAGCACGTGAACCGGCTACAGAACCCACATTGTTAATTCTGATGGCAAGATAAGACTTATCGTTAGCATCTGCACCGCCACCATTCAAATCATCGCTGCTTGAGCAAGACATCATCGTCATCATCAACGCTGAAGCCAGCACAAATGAAAGCATCGTAAATTTCTTCATAATTCTATAGTTTTATTTTTACTTATAATTTCTTTTTCGTTCTATTGCATCATCATCATTTCATACACCTTTCTTGCGGCATCGGCATCCTTTGAATCGCCGGCTCTATCCAAATATGGCTTGGCAGCATCGGCATCTCCGTTGTTCAGACGGATAATGGCAGCATTCAGGTTTGCCGTTTCATCCGTTGGATACATGCGGACTGCCAGCTCCATCACCTCATTGAAGTCCTTGGAACCTACCTCATAGGTCTGAGCCACCATAAACAGCTCATTGAGCGACAACAGCTGCGGCTTGGTCTTCATGATCTGCTTTGCCTCTTCCACATCGAAAGGCTTAACCTTATAAGTAATGTGGTAGTCACTATGGCGGAGAGCCGGATAGCAGAGGGTGAGCAAATTGCGATACTGTGCAGGATATAGCTGCTTCAGCTTCGCATCACGAGCATCTGGATCCAGCTTTTCATCCTGGGCTATCGCAAGAAGCTGCTCCTTTTTCTCCAAGTTGCTTGCCCGGATATACTCACGCAAACCGTCCCAATCCTCAGCGGTAGATGATACCGCAAAGATGCTGTCAGGCAACTCTACCATCTTGCGCACATATTCTGTCAGGGTGATGGCACGATTCTTTGCCAGATACTCATTATGCTTATACGAACCTTCCGGCGAAGCAAAACCATGGATATTGATGCCCATCACCTGCAGGTTATTATCCGCCTTCAATGCCTTGATGGTAGTGACAATGCTATCCAACTGTGCCGGATTACGGCGATAATCAGCACGCAATTCTATCCTGTCGACCGGGAAATCGATATAGGCACGCTTATCCAAATGACGGATCTTTGGAGCCTCGGCAACGACTGCCTGCAACTGCAGCACCGGTTTCAAAGTATTCTGCTTAGGCTGCTGAATGCTCTCGATGATCTGAGGAGCATCTGTAGAGCGTTTTTCATCTGCCCTACCCGGAATCAAATAAATGAGGGAAAGAGCCACCTTGGTGGGTCCCACATAATTCTTATGGGCAGAGTTGAGTTTTTCACCACAGGTACCACATTCGAATTTATCGTATTGGGTATGGATATAGCCCAATCCGAGCGAAGCCTCGAAGTTCCAGTGCTTAGAAAGATTCCATTGTTTTCCGGCAGTGATGCCGCCTCCGGCATACCAACCTTCATAGCGATGGTTGCGCAGTCCTTTCAACAATCCGAAAGGAAACTTCACGCCTCCCACATTATATTGGCCGCCCAAGGCATGGGCACCCAGGAACCATCCCTCGAAGTTCTGGCTGAACCAGTAGCGATACTCTGGCATCACCAGCCAGTGACGAAGTCTAGACTGGTCTCCGCCACTCTGCTTCCAAGGATTCAAGCCCAGGAAAACCTGAGCCGTCTTCTTCTTGCCTACCTCCATCTCAAGCCCAATGTTGGGGGTTGTGGTGGCCCAATAAAGCGTATTGGATTTGAAGCCAATCTGCTGGGCATGCACCGAACGGCTGCAGAGACACATCAGATTAGCTACGATTATCAATTTACTTATTACTTTCATATTCAAATACAATCTTTCACTTACAAGTTCAATCAATTATCATATAATATCCTTTCTGCAGAGAACTTTCTTATTTCATATCGTTCCTGCTGAAAACATTTTTGTTTTGGGTTGCAAAATTACGAAAGGGCATCCAAAAACATTTTAAAAATCTTCAAAAGTAAAGAAATGGATTTTAAAAATAAGAAAACTACAAGGGTAAAAATGAGTGGAGTTTTTTAGAAATAAGCAAAAACACAGGATGAAGAACAGATAAATTTTAACAGTAATGAAACATCAACTAACTAAAAAACAAATAATTGCAAAAAAATAACGAAAATATTTCCTATTTCAAAAAAATAGTGGTAATTTTGCAAGTTGAAAAAGGCATCCGGTAATTGGAAAGTAAGTTTTCATGCTACCCGATTGCGCCAATACTGCAAAAGAACTCAAATATACAGTAACGGAAACGAATATGAAGGATTATCTAGAGCTATATTTTTCTGAATTTCTTATAATAATCAGCATCATCAACTTGGTGTTGCTAGGATATCTTGCCTTCTATCTGAAGAAGCACAAGTACCCCCCCCATATACCTCATAAGGAACAGCCTACACCTTTTACTCCACATAAAAAAGAAGTGGAAAAAAGAATGGAAGAGAAGGTAGAAAAGGAAATAGAGCGCAAGGAGACTGATAACAACTCCCTTCCCAACAAGAAAAAGGAAAAATACGTGGAATTGCTCAGACCTAGAATTACAAAATGGGTGGAGAGCAAAGCTTACATGTGCGAACAGTTCACCATCGAAGAGCTGGCTGCCAAGCTATATACGAATAAAACCTATCTGTCTTCGTTCATCAGAGAAGAATACGGCATGAACTTCAGCGGATGGATAGCCCATCTACGCATTGAAGAAGCAAAAAGAATGATGAGAGAGAATCCTGATCAAAAACTCATCGACGTGGCCTTCAATGTGGGATTCTCTTCATTGGCTTATTTTTCCAGTGTCTTCTCGAAGATAGAAGGTGTTTCGCCTTCTGTCTGGCTAAGAAAAAACTAACTGAAATAGGATATGGGATTCTTAAACAAGAATTTTACTTGAATATTTCCTTCAGTGGTGTCATCACAAAGTCGCGCTCTTTCATCAGAGGATGAGGAATCTTGAAATCGGGCTCATCAATGACCAAATCATCTATCATCAGAATGTCGATATCGATGATGCGGTCGTGATATTCCCCATTTACAGACTTCAGGGTTCTGCCCATCTCCTGCTCTATCCGCTGGGTAGCCTCCAACACCTGGCGAGGAGCCATGGCGGTGAGAACCATCACGCAGGAATTGATGAAGTCATTGGGAGAAGAATAGCCCCAAGGCTTGGTTTCGTAAAGAGCAGACTGGCGCTCTACCGCACCAATCTGCTCTCCTATTTTATCGATAGCCTCACGAATATTACGCTTCCGGTTGCCCAGATTCGTGCCAAGGCTTAAATATACTTTATACATACTTATTCACACTTTTATGAAAACTGTGGATAACTCTGCTTATCTACTGAATATCAATTACTTCTATATGTACGAAAACTGTTTATTCCACCATTTAGTCTGGAAGTATCAACAGTGAGTCACCATAGCAACCAAACATATAACCATTCTTCACAGCCTTCTTGTATGCCTCATACACCAGATCGTAACCACCAAAGGCAGCGGTACACATCATCAAGGTTGACTCTGGATGATAGAAGTTGGCAACAGCACAGTCTGCCAATCCGAAATCGTATGGAGGGAAGATGAACTTATTGGTCCATCCATCAAACTCCTTCATCATTCCGTCTGTACCTACAGCAGTTTCTGTAGCCTTCATCACGCTGGTACCGATGGCGCATACGCGATGACCTTCCAACTTGGTCTTATTCACCAGTTCGCAAGCTTCCTTAGAGATAATCATCTGCTCAGAATCCATCTTGTGTTTGGTAAGGTCCTCAACCTCAATCTCGTGGAAGTTGCCCAATCCGCAATGCAGGGTGATGTAAGCCTCGTTGATGCCATTGATTTCCAATCGCTTCATCAACTCGCGAGAGAAATGAAGACCTGTAGCAGGAGCAGTAACGGCACCCTCCTTCTCTGCGAATACACACTGGAAGTCGTCCATATCATCCTCTGTAGCGTGATGATCCTCACGGGCATCGATGATATAGCGAGGAAGCGGAGCCTCACCTAATGCAAAGAGCGAACGCTTGAAGACATCGTGATTGCCATCCTCATCATAGAGGAAACGGAGGGTACGGCCACGGCTTGTGGTATTATCGATTACCTCAGCTACCATCTCGTTGACATCATCAAAGAACAGCTTGTTGCCGATACGGATCTTGCGCGCAGGCTCTACCAGCACATCCCAAAGACGCATCTCGGCATTCAGCTCACGGAGCAGGAACACCTCAATCTTGGCATCAGTCTTCTCCTTGGTACCATAAAGGCGCGCAGGGAATACCTTGGTATCATTGAAGATGAAGGTATCACCCTCTTCGAAGTAGTTGACGATATCCTTGAACTGCAGGAATACTGGATTGCCTTCAGCATCCACCATATCCTTGCCATTCTCATCCTTCTTATACATCTCAATGGTTTCAGACTTCTTGTGGAGCACCATCAGTCGAGACTCGTCACGACGGGTAATCTCGAATGTACGTTCACCACTAGCAGTCTTGACCACACGCTTAGCCTTATGTGGATAAAGTGCCACCTGAGCAGCTGGCAACTTAAAGTTGAATTGTGATAGTTTCATGTGATATTATATCTCCTTTCTTAAGATGATTTACTATTAATGTCATTTTTCGAAATTCGAGCCTAGTTATTGGCAAGGCTGTCTTCTATCTCCTGTGCATCGAGCCATTCCTGGAAATGGTCAAAGTCGATGCAGTTCTCTACCGAGAAGCTTCCTGCCTTGGTACGGCGGAGGGCTGTCAGGAAGGCACCGCTATCCAGGGCACGACCGATGTCGCGTGCCAGAGAACGGATGTAAGTACCCTTACCGCAAACCACTCGGATGCTTGCCGTCTTCTCCTCATCGTTGTAATCGGTGAGTTCGATTTCATCCACACGCACGGTCTTAGGTTTCAGCTGCACTTCCTCGCCTGCTCTGCGCAGGGCATACGAGCGGTCGCCATTCACCTTCACGGCACTATAGGTAGGTGGAACCTGCTGAATCTCACCGACAAACTGCTTCAATACCTCCTCTACCAGCTCACGGGTGATGTGCTTGGTTGGGAAAGTATGGTTTACACTATGCTCCTTGTCGTAGCTTGCCGTGGTAGCACCCAACTGAAGCGTTGCGGTATATTCCTTGGTATGTGTCTGCAATTGCTCTATCTGCTTGGTACATTTACCCGTGCAGAGCACCAACACACCCGTAGCAAGGGGATCGAGCGTACCGGCATGTCCTATCTTCACCTTGAAGCCGAGTTTCTTGCTGAGCAGATAGCGAACGTGCGCCAGTGCTCCAAAGCTCGACATGCGATAAGGCTTGTCGATGGCTATAATTTCTCCTTTTCTAAAATCCATATTCTTACTTTAGTCAACCATCTGCATATCTACACCGCAAAGGCCACAGATGATGATGATGAGTCCGACAACTATACGATACCAGCCGAAAGCTGCGAAACCGTACTTGGTAACATAATTGATGAAAAACTTGATGGCGAGAATAGCAACGATGAATGCTACCACTGAACCCAAGAGCAAGGTAACCAGGTTATTGCCCTGAGTGAGCAACGAACCGCCACCATGACTTATCAGCTTATAAACCTCCAGGCAGGTGGCACCAAACATGGTAGGCACAGCAAGGAAGAATGAGAACTCGGCAGCCGCCTTGCGGGTGAGTCGCTGAGACATACCTCCCACAATGGTTGACATGGAACGAGACACACCTGGAATCATCGCAATACACTGGATGAAACCGATGGTCAGGGCACGCTTGTAAGTAAGCTTGGTCTGCTCGCTGCCTTTATTGAAAATCTTATCGCAGAAGAGCATGAATACACCACCAATGACAAGCATCCAACCTACCAGCTGCACATTTCCCAGATTTGACTCGATGAAATCATTGAAGGCAAGACCCAATACCACGGCAGGCACAGTACCTACCACCAAACGGGCATAGAAATCGAACATCGCCTTCCAATAGGTCTTCTCTCCTGTCTTCACTGCATCCGGATAGAAGAACCTCTTCCAATACAGGCAGATGACAGAAAGAATGGCACCAAACTGGATGATGACAGTGAAGGCGTTGACAAACTTATCCTGGATATCTACACCCAACAAGTTTTCGGCAATAATCATGTGACCTGTACTAGACACTGGCAAGAACTCGGTCAATCCCTCTACGATAGAGATAATGATAGTCTGAATAAAATCCATCTAATTTAAATATGTATATTAACTATAAACTCTTAATTGTCTTTCGGCTTGCGAATAACCGCATAGATGATAGAGAGGAAACCAATCAGGGTAACGGTTGGTGCCACTACAATACGGCGAGTACTGAAAATATCAGCATCGAAAGAGTGCTCGTTAGAGCCAGCGCCGCTCATCAGGAGGAAACCGATGATGACAATTGCCATACCAATTGCCAACAAGATGAAGTTCATCTTGTCAAATGCTAAATTCTTCTTATCCATTATATATAATGTTTAATGTGTAATGTTTAATGTTTACTTTACAGAAGTTTACTCCTGATCAAATCTTGTACAGGTCTCCCGCCTTCATCCTGAGGAACTTGTTCACCGAGATGTTGGCACAGAGAGCTGTGATGATGATACCGAAGAGGAAGACCGAACCGCCTGTGATGGCAAGCTCCTGCCAGCCGAGCACATTGACCAGTTCCGGCTCGTGAAGCGACCAGGCATAGAGGCATCCACCGAGGAAGCCATCGGCAAGCAAAGCCGCAATCACACCCACCAATACAGCCCTCTTGATGAAAGGCTTGCGGATGAAGCCCCAGGATGCACCCACCAGCTTCATGGTATGGATGGAGAATCGGCGGGCATAGATGCCCAGTCTCACCGTATTGTTGATAAGCGAGAACGAGATAAAGGTAAGCAGGGCAGCTACGATAAGAAGACCGATGCTTATCTTGGTGAGCGAATTGTTCACCTGTTCTATCAGGTCGTGCTGATAACTTACTTCCGTCACGCGCGAGTAGCTTTTCAGTTCCTTGGCTATCCACTTCAGGGAATCATTGTTGGCATAATCCGCCTGTGTCGTGATTTCGATAGATGGCTGGAAAGGATTCACACCGGCAAATTCGCTAGGATTGGTACCCAGATCGTGGGTAGCCTCCTGCAAAGCCTGTTCCTTGGAGATATAGGTCAGACCTTTCACGTAAGGACGTGCCTTCAGGCGCTTACACATCTGCAAGCCCTCAGGATTGGTAACATCCTGCTCCAGCATCACCTGTACCACCAGGTTCTCCTTGACATAGGAAGAGAGGTTTCTTCCCATCAATACGGAAAAGATGACCAATCCCAACAAAACAAGCACCATGGCGGTGCTGATGCATAAAGTAACGACCTGCAATCCACGATGATTGCGAGGCTTATATTGTTTCTTTCTCATTTCTAAATCTATTTATTTTCAGACCAGAAGGGCATAATTACCCAAATTGTTTGCAAAGGTACACATAAACGAAGAGATAACAAAATAAAATTGCATTTATTTGCATTTATTCAATTAATTATTAAGGGTAGAGAGATTCGCTGCATAAGGAACTTGACTCTATTATAGTATGTGATGGATGATGGAATAGACTGATTTTACGACCACCCTTAATGGAAATTGTGGATATCATAAAAGGAATTTATTGCTACCATTCATTGAAATTGTTGCCAAGCCTAATGAAAATCTCCATTCATAAGTTTTGAATCTCCGTTCATAAGTTTTGAACGTACGTTCAGCGATTTTGAATGTGCGTTCAAAACTTATGAACGGAGATTTCTATTAAGGATAGAATCTTTTTCCATTAGGGATAGAATCTTTTTCTATTAGGGATAGAATCTTTTTCTATTAGGGATAGTTGTATCACCCATACTATCAAACATTAAAAAGGGCCGACCTCACGGCCAGCCCTTTCAAGATACTGAGTAAAATTCAAATAGGTATGACTTGAATTTTAACTAAACATAATAGCAAACTGAAGGATCCAAATCCTTCTAAGCAAATTTTACATCTTAGTGATGACACCCTTCTGGGAACTCTCCAGGAACTGGATGATGTTCTGAATCTCCGGACCATCTGGCACCTGAT
>ERZ1034939.689-NODE-689-length-19820-cov-8.925070_pt1 | contig 19820 bp, 18 predicted proteins | sample MGYA00520626_ERZ1034939 | MGnify/ENA primary metagenome ERZ1034939 (study PRJEB33766, sample SAMN09781751) | gut metagenome | biome: gut microbiome | host: Homo sapiens | place: Madagascar | study: EMG produced TPA metagenomics assembly of the PRJNA485056 data set...
TTTTGGCAACGCAGATGCCGTGCTGCAGCCGCCGGAGCGGTGCTTAAGCCGTCAGGCGGGAATTGTGCGGTGTTGCCTAAAAAAAGGAGCGTGTATTTATGGCAAAAAGAGTGTTTTTGATCGTGCTGGACAGCTTTGGCATCGGCGCGGAACCGGATGCCGGGCAATTTGGCGATGCGGGCACCAATACCCTGGCCGCCATTGCAAAGGACTCTCATTTTAAAGCAGACACCCTGCGAAAGCTGGGCCTTTTTAATATCGAGGGCGTAAGCTGCGGCCAGCGTGAAGAAGCGCCTGTCGGCAGCTTTGCCCGCCTGCAGGAAGCCAGCATGGGCAAGGATACCACCATTGGCCACTGGGAGATCGCAGGTGTGGAAAGCCCCAAGCCGCTGCCCACCTTTCCGAATGGCTTTCCCCAGGAGCTGCTGGAGGAATTTACCCGTGTGACAGGGCACGGCGTTTTGTGCAACAAGCCTTATTCCGGCACCGATGTGATCCGGGATTACGGCGAGGAAAGCATGAAAACCGGCAAGGTGATCGTGTATACCAGCGCCGACAGTGTGTTTCAGATCGCCGCAAACGAAGCGGTGGTGCCGATCGACGAGCTGTATGATATCTGCGCCAAGGCGCGTGAGCTGCTCAAGGGCGATGTGGGCGTGGGCCGCGTGATCGCCCGCCCGTTTGAGGGCGACTGCGCCGCAAACTTCAAGCGCACCCCCCGCCGCCACGATTATTCGCTGCAGCCGCCCCGTGCCACCATGCTGGATGCCATTTCGGCAGCAGGCCGGCAGGTGATCGCGGTGGGTAAGATCCATGATATTTTTGCGGGGCAGGGCGTTACCGAAACCATTCGCACCAGCGGCAACACCGATGGCCTGCGCGTGACCAAGCAGCTGCTGAGCCGTGATTTCACCGGCCTTGCCTTTGTGAATCTGGTGGATTTTGATATGCTGTACGGCCATCGCCGCGATGTGCCCGGCTATGCGGCCGCCACCGCCGAGTTTGACAGCTTTTTGCCCGAATTTATGGCCGGAATGCAGCCGGAGGATGTGCTGATGATCACCGCCGACCATGGCTGTGACCCTTCGTATCTGAAAACCACCGACCACACCCGCGAATATGTGCCGTATCTCATCTACGGGCAGGGCGTACAGCCCGGTGTTGACCTGGGCACCCGCCTTGGCTTTGGAACGATCGCAAACACTGTGTGCGATGCCCTGGGCATTTGTGCCCGGCTGGACGGCAAAAGCGTTTGGAGCGAAGTAAAACGATAAATCATGGAGCATAAACAACTGTTTTTCTGCCTGCTGGCAGGTGCGCTGTCGGTTTACAGCGGATTTAATCTTACGCACAGCAGCCTGAATTTCGGAACACTGGCGCTGTATCTGCTCACGCTGGCGGTGCTGGCAAGAGCCGTGTTTTATGTGCAGCTTGATCGGTTTTTTGCCACGCTGCCCGGGCACATCACGCTGGGGGTTCTGGGGCTGGGCGCTGCCTTTGCGGCATTTGTGCTGGGCTTTATTTTGTGGAATGCCTATGGCTGTGCCCCCACCGGGCAGGAAAAAGCCGTGGTGGTGCTGGGCGCAGGGCTGCGCGGGGATCGCCCCAGCCGATTGCTGCGTGAGCGGCTGGATAAGGCCTATGCCTATTATTGCGAAAATCCCGATCTGACCATTGTTGTCACGGGCGGGCAGGGCCGCAACGAGCTTCGGCCCGAGGGCGCAGCCATGCGGGATTATCTCGTTGCCAAAGGCGTGCCGGAGCAGCAGATCATCAGCGAGGAAAAAAGCACCTCTACCGAAGAAAACTTTGCCTTTTCCCGCCAGCTTATGGAGCAGGCGGGCCTGCGCGCAGAGGACCCGATCCTGCTGGTGACCAACGATTTTCACTGCTACCGTGCCAAGCAATATGCCGCCATGGCGGGCTTTGCCAAGGTGACGGCGCTGGCGGCGCCTACCCCCTTTACGGCCATCATTCCGTGCTATCTGCGCGAGGTGGCGGCGCTGGTGTATTACTGGCTGTTCCGCTCCAGCCGCACGGGCTTTCTGCACCCGCTGGTGGGCATACTGAGTGCCGGAAAAAGCCTGTTTTATTACCGATAAAAACCAAAAGAACCCCCGCCGGGAGTGTATGGCACAAAAGTGCTCCCGGCGGGGGTTTTGATTTTATTCGATTTTAGCTTTCGCAAACCGCCGCAAGGGCTACGAAATGCGGTAGATCACATAGCGGCTGTTTTGATACCACACAGGGTAACGGGCCTGATAAAAGCTTTCCTGTGCGGCATAACTGCTGCGTTCCCAATCGGAAAACACCACATAGTCTACGCTCCATTCCTCCAGCAGCGATTCACTGGGCTGCTCGTACAGCAAGCGCACAGCGTTTTCCTGCTCGGCATAGTGCATCCCGTGATAATAAACATACAGGCTGCTGCCGCACAGGATCTTTCGCCCGGCCAAGGATGCCACGGGGTTCAAATGCTGGGTGCCGGTGCAGAAAAGTGCTTCGGGAGAAGCGTTTTCATCAATATAGGCAGCAGCGGCCACACATTCGGGGCTGAAAAGCTGATACCGGCTTATGGCTTCGCGCCCTAAGGTGAGCACACTGCCAAAGGTGCCCAGCCACACGGCCAGCGCCCCCGCCGCTATGCGCAGCGGGCGGCAGCGAAGGGCCGAAAGCAGATCGGCCAGAAATCCGGCGGTCAAAATACAGCCCAGCATGTGCCATACAAACAAAAGCTTATTGTTGTCGTAAGGGTTCGGCTGGAACAAAACGCATTCGGAAACCGCAAGGATCAGCAGTCCACCGGCGTAAAATCGGCGCACAGCGGCCTTTGTATGCAAAAAGGCGGGCAGCAGCAAAAGATATACCAGCCCGATATTCTTGCAGTAAAACCAAAAATATCCATCGCCCTCGTTGGCCCAGTTCCAGTGCAGGCGCAAAAAATTCTGCCCGGTGGAGGTTTGCCGGAAGATCACGCCGAACAGCTGCGGCAGTGCCAGCGCCCCAGCCAGCACCGCCAGCAAAAGCCATGGCTTTGCCGCCTGCCAAAGGGCTGCACGGCTGCTGCGCGCAGAAAAAAGCGCGGTGCAAAACCATACGGCGCACAGCATTACCAGCGCCAGAAAGCTGTGGGTGTGTACAAGGGGCAGGCTGCCTGCCAGCAGCCCCACAGCGGGCCAAAGGCGTGTGCGGTCCTCAAAAGCGAACAGCCACAGCAGATACAGGCAGCCCAGCAAAAGCGCCCAGCCAAACAGCGTGGCGCGCTGGGGAAGTAAAAGATCGGCCAAGGGGTTCACCCAGCGGATATTTTTTTGCACATAGTTGGTGGGTGTGGTGTAATAGCCGTGAAAAATGCTTAAAAAATCTTCACGGCTGCCGCAAAAATACAAAAAGCCGAATCCGCTGCCGCAGAAAAACAGCCAAAAGGCCAGCGATGCCTTGCCGCCGCTGCCCAAAGCTCGCCTTGCCAGCAGCCAAAACAGGCTGTAAACGGCAAAGAACGCCGGGAGCTCCGGCAAAAGATAGGCGGCGCGCAGCGATGCGCCGAACAGCAGAAACACGCTGCTTATGCTTTCGCATAAAAACGGATAGCCAAAGCCGGTTTGCCCGGCCAGCAGAGGATAGCCGGGCGGAAAAGTGCCCTGCACCGCAATGCTTTTGATAAAGGCAAGGTGCATGGGCAGATCGCCGTAGCCGCTTTGCCCTGTCCACAGTGCGCCGTCAATCGGGCACAGAATGTGGGTGTGCAGCAGCCATGCGGTCAGTGCCGAAAACGGCAGCACGCATAGCCAGAACAGCAAAAGCTCACGGCGCGGGCACGCCTGCACCCGCCATGTGCGGCTGCGCCCGGCCCAAAGCGCCCCTGCCGTGAAAAGCAGCGCCAGCGCCCCGGCCAGCAGCGCGGCGGGCAGCCGAAAGCCCAGCAAAAGTGCCAGCGCGGCGGGCAGCATGGCCAAAAGCGCCGTGCCGAACGCACAGCCCAGCCCCGCCACCGCTATGGCCGAGGCGACAACACCGGCCCGGCAAAGGCAAAGCCGGGCCAACGCACAGCCGCACACAATAAACAGCGCCAGATACAGGATGGCAGCAGGCAAGGCCATTTATACGCCCTCCAGATCAAACGGCGGCGTGTATTCCTCACGCGCGCTGCTTTTTTCCTGCATAAAGCCGGTATCCAGCCCCAGGCTCAGCGCGTGCTGCACCACCTTGCGGTATTCGTAGGTGGTGATGCGCCGCCCAAGGCCATGCTCGGCCCCCTTATAAAAGGGGGTGTACTGGCTCATCAGGCTCAGCAAAAAGCTGCCTGCGGGCAGGGTGGCCATCCAGTCCAGCACGGCAAAGCTGTCATCGGTATGGCCGGGCAGTGCCAGATGCCGCAGGATCACACCCTTTTGCATAAGGCCGTTTTCATCAAACACCGGCTTTGGCACGGCGTGGATCATAGCCTGCACCGCCTTTTCGCACACGGAAAAATAATCCGGCGCACCGCTCAGCTCTGCCGAAAGCGAACCCGACACATATTTTACATCCGCCAGCCAGATATCCACCACATCGTGCAGAGCCTGCACGGTTTCAAGGGCTTCATAGCCGCCGGTGTTGTACACGATGGGAATCTGCAGCCCCCGGCTGCGGGCATCTTGCAGCGCAGGCAGGATCCACGGCAGCCACTGCGTGGGGGTGACCAGATTGATGTTGTGTGCGCCCTGCTGCTGCAGGCGTAAAAAGATATCGCTCAGCCGCTGGGGCGTGATATCCTTGCCGAAGCCCTCGGCGCTGATGGGATAATTCTGGCAGTAGCAGCACTGCAGGCTGCACCCCGAAAAAAACACCGTGCCGCTGCCGCGCGTGCCGCTGATGCAGGGCTCTTCCCACAGATGCAGGGCCGCGCGGGCCACACGCAGTGCGGGCCCCGCACCGCAAAATCCGGCTGCCTGTGTGCGGTTCACCCCGCATTTGCGCGGGCAAAGGGTGCAGCGGGCCGGAACAGAAACAGAAATCATAAAAAATCCCTCCGAATGGGTAATGGTTTGCCATGTGCCGTTTTTCACGAAGCACTGCATTCAGTGTATCACAAACAGGGGCTTTGTGGAAACCCCGGGCAGGCAGGTATTGCTTTTCAAAATCGATATATTGTGCTATACTGATAATAAATTCAAAACCATAAAAGGAGAGATGTAACAGTGCCTACCCCGCATAACAGTGCCCAAAAGGGCGATTTTGCCAAAACCGTTCTGATGCCCGGCGATCCGCTGCGTGCAGAATTCATTGCCAATACCTTTTTAGAGAATCCCCGCAAAGTAACCGGTGTGCGCGGTATGTACGGCTTTACCGGCACATACCACGGCAAACCCATCAGCGTGATGGGCAGCGGCATGGGAATGCCCTCCATCGGCATTTATTCGTATGAGCTGTATCACGAATACGGCGTGGAAAATATCATTCGCATTGGCAGCGCCGGCAGCTATACCGAAAAGGCAAAGCTGTTTGATGTGGTGCTGGCCACCAGCGCTGTTTCGGAAAGCAGCTATGCCAAGGTGCAAAGCGGCTATGAAGGTGATGAAACCTTCCCCAGCGAAGAGCTGTGCGCCAAGCTGCGCCAGGGCGCAAAAGAGCTGGGCATTCCCATGATCGAAGGCGCAATTCATTCCAGCGATGTGTTTTATCGCCAGCCCAGCGATGAAACGCCCACTTACTGGGAAAAACTGCGCGATGAGCGCGGATGTCTGGCTGTGGAAATGGAAAGCTTTGCGCTGTTCCACAACGCCCGTGTGCTGGGCAAAAAGGCAGCGTGCCTGCTCACCATCTCCGATAGCTTTGTTTCCCCCGAAAAAACCACTGCCGAACAGCGCCAGAACAGCTTTACCAACATGATGAAGATCGCGCTTTCGCTGGCCGAATAAGGCAGAAAGGGCATAAGTATGCAGATCAACGAGAAATATCTTATCGAGCAGGCCATTGAGGCACGCAGCCATGCCTATACGCCCTACAGCCATTTTCAGGTGGGGGCAGCACTTTTGACCAAGCAGGGCAAGGTGTATAAGGGCTGCAATATTGAAAACGCAGCCTACACCCCCAGCAACTGCGCCGAGCGCACGGCTATTTTTAAAGCGGTGAGCGAGGGCGAGCGCGAATTTGCAGCCATTGCCATTGTGGGCAGCATGGAGGGCGAAAGCAACACCCTGCCCACCGGCCCGTGCGGCGTGTGCCGCCAGGTGATGGCGGAATTCTGCAGCCTGGATATGCCGGTGATCATCGCCAAAAGCCCGGCGGATTATATCACCATGACCTTGGGCGAGCTGCTGCCTTTGAGCTTTGGCCCGGCCAACCTGCATCAATAAAAAGGCCTGCAAAAGCCTGCCTGAGCGCCCTCTTTGGCTGCGTGTGCAGCCGAAGAGGGCGTTTATATTGCAAAAACGGCAAAAAAACGGTGCCAAAAAGCAAGATTTTGTATAAATCGTGTAAAGTATCCCTGCGTTTCGGCTTGCCAAACAGGGGCGGTGCTGGTATAATAAACTAAGATTGGTAAACTGCAAAACTGTTTGCGGCGTGCCGATCGGTACGATCAACTTATTGACAATAAGGAGAAAACACAATGAAAAAAGTAGTTGCCTTTGTTCTGGCAGCAGCTATGAGCATGAGCCTGGTGGCTTGCGGCTCCAGCCCTGCTTCCAGCGCACCCGCTGCCTCTGCAGCATCTCAGGCTGCCTCCACCCCCGCCGCTGACGGCAAAACCGTTAAGGTCGGCATGGTTACCGATGTGGGCGGCGTGAACGACAAGTCCTTCAACCAGACCTCTTGGGAAGGCCTGCAGGCTCTGGCCGCTGAGGATCCCTCTTTTGAGGTGAGCTATCTCGAGTCCAAAACCGATGCTGACTATTCTGCCAACCTGGAAGCCTTCATCGACGAGGATTACGACCTGATCATCAGCGTTGGCTACATGCTGGCCGATGCTACCCGTGCTGCCGCTGAGGCTAACCCTGACCAGAAGTTCGCCATCATTGATGACGCTACCTGCCAGGATCTGCCCAATGTTGCCTGCCTGATGTTCGCTCAGGAGCAGGCCTCCTACCTGGTTGGCGTGGTTGCCGGTATGGCCACCAAGTCCAACACGGTTGGCTATGTGCAGGGCATGGTTTCCGAGAGCATGAACAAGTTCGGCGTTGGCTACATCGCCGGTGTTCTGGCTGCAAACCCCGATGCAAAGGTTCTGCAGTTCAATGCTAACTCCTTCGGCGATGCAGCCGGCGGTTCCGCTGCTGCTACCCAGATGATCACCAACGGCGCTGATGTGATCTATCATGCAGCCGGCGGCACCGGCAACGGTGTGATCGAAGCCTGCAACACCAACGGCGTATTTGCTATCGGCGTTGACACTGACCAGAGCCCCCTGGCTCCCGATGTTGTGCTGACCAGCGCTATGAAGCGTGTTGACATTGCTTCTCAGGATGTTTCCAAGGCTGTGAAGGCTGACGCTTTCGAGGCCGGTGTACACCTGTACGACATGAGCAACGGCGGTGTGGACATTGCCCCCACCCAGACCCTGCTGACCGAGGAAATGATCGCTGCTGTTGAGAAGGCTAAGGCTTCCATCCAGTCCGGCGAGATCGTTGTTCCCACCACCGGCGATGAGCTGGCAGAGCAGGTTGGCTCTGATGTGTTCGAGCTGGACAACTAATTGCTGATCCGCTGAACCGATCTGACCACATAAAAGATCTCCTGCATCCCATCGGGTGCAGGAGATTTTTTGATAGCCATGCCCGGAAGAGCGGCGATGCTTACAGGGCGCGCTTATCAGGCCTGCCATACACGCCGGCGCATCACAGGGGTGCAGGATGGAGAGAAAAAGCAAACGCAGTGAAAGAGAAAAAGGATAAAATTGGGCGGCGGCTGCGGATTGATTGACATTTGCTGCGCCGCATGATACCATCAAAAATAACGAAAAAAACAAGGTGTTTATAAAGGAGAAGGAACGAATGGAGAAAAAGCCGACCCCCCGGGCCGTGGCCCTGCTGCCGGTGGCCGTATTTTTAGCGCTGTATCTGGTGCTGGGCATTATTTTGGAGTATGTTTTAAAAATCGAGATGGGCTTTTATCAAATTCCCATCGTGGTGGCCTTTTTGGTGGCCCTTTTGGTGGCCTGCCTGCAAAATCGCCGTGTGAGCTTTGAGGAAAAGCTGGTGCTGATGGGGCAGGGGATCGGTGATAAAAACATTGTCACGATGATCCTTATTTTTTTGGTGGCCGGTATCTTTGTGGGGGTCACCGGGCGCTCCAGCGCCGAGGCCGTGGCCTATTTTCTGCTGTCCATTGCCCCGGTAAAGCTGGCGGTGGCGGTGCTGTTTGTGGTGGCCTGCTTTGTATCCATGGCCATGGGAACCTCGGTGGGCACCATCACGCTTTTGGCCCCCATTGCGGTGGCTGTGTCGGCCAATTCCGGCTTTGATCTGCCCTTGTGCATCGCCTCTGTCATGGGCGGCGCTATGTTTGGCGATAACCTCAGCTTTATTTCTGACACCACCATCGCAGCCTGCTCTACGCAGGGCACGGAGATGAAGGATAAATTCCGTGCAAATTTTAAAATTGCCCTGCCTGCCGCTCTGGCAGCCTTGGCGCTGATCATCGCCGTATCTCTGGGCACCGATGTGCAGAACGCTGTTTCCGGCGGCCATGATCTGGTGCTGATCATTCCGTATGTGCTGGTGCTCATGGGCGGCATTGTGGGCCTGAATGTGTTTGTGGTGCTGCTCGTCGGCATTGCTGCCGGTGCGGCCATCACCCTCGCTGCCGGGAAGGTCACGGCGTTAGAGCTTATGGGCAACATGGGCGGCGGCGTGTCGGGTATGTTTGAAACCATTTTGGTAACCATTTTGGTGGCTTCTCTGTGCGGCCTGATCCGGGCTTACGGCGGCTTTGAAAGCATTCTGGCCTTTATTCGCCGTATGTTCCGGGGCAAGCGGGGCGGTCAGCTGGGCATCGGCCTGCTGGTGGGCCTTATGGATATTGCCACGGCCAACAACACGGTGGCCATCGTTATGGCAGGCCCCATCGCCAAGGAGGTAGCCGAGGAATACGGCATCAGCCCCAAGCGCTCGGCTTCGCTGCTGGACACCTTCTCTTGCGTGTTCCAGGGCATTATTCCCTATGGTGCCCAAATGCTGGTGGCACTTTCCACCTGCGCCACGCTGGGGTATACCATCAGTGCCTTTGATATCATTCCGCTGCTGTTCTATCCCTTCCTGCTGTGTCTGTCCAGCCTGCTGTTTATTCTTTTTGATAAAAAGTAAATCACAATGCGGCTTTTGCGCGCAGCGGCCACCTTCGCCGAAGGCGGCCCGCTGCGCGTATTTTTATGTGCAGAAAGCCTTGAAATTTGAATCTTGGCAGGAGGCTTTAACACAATTCCATTACAAATCAAAAGCCCGCAGCAATGGGACTATTCCAATGATGCTGCGAGCTTTTTTGCTGAAATGCCGTATGGTGAATGAAAGAAACGATGCGTGGACAGGGCCTTTGTAAAGGTCGGCGTGTCCTCGTGACCGACAGGGAACTCCACCACGCCTTCATCGTAAATTCCGGCGCGGCGAATTGCATTTTTAAGTCCATCGGTTTATTAAAAGGAAAGGCATAAAGAATTACGGCAGCTCCATAAACGCAGACATCATGCATCCGCCTGCTGCCCCGGCCTCCATCACAAGCTTCACCCGTTCCAGATTGATTCCGCCGATGGCATAAACCGGAACTTGGCAGTTTCGGCATACACTCCGGACGAAATCCGTGCCGCTTCCGATTCGCCCCGGCTTGCAGGCAGTCTCAAATATGGTTCCAAGGACAATTTGAGTCGCTCCGCATTTAACCGCCAGCTCGGCCTCTTCTTTCTGATGACAGGAAACACTGATCCGGTCAAAAGAAGAGCGCAAATGCTTTTTTTCGTCCAATGTCAATGAATTAAGAAAAGGAATGGAGATATGAATATTCCGGCAGCCAAGCTTTTCCGCGATCTCCGCATGAAAATGAAGAAAGCAGATCACGCCATATTCCTCACAGATCTGCATCACCTGCCCAGCCAGTGTCTCGTAGGCCCGGGGCTCAAGATCCTTCTCCCGCAGAATCAGTGCATAGGGATGCAAACGACAGACTTTCCGTATCTGTGTCAGGTAATCTCCCTGCACCAGAGAGCGGTTTGTTATCACGATGGTGTGCTGGTACGCTTTACACATAAATATAATCATTCAGAACCGGCTGCAGCCCACCCTGTTCCATTTCCTCATACATTTGTTCAAAAGAACGGCTGTCGTTGATCTCGAACTGCTCATCTCCCACATCAGCCTCTTCTTTTCCCTCGTATTTCTCTTCATGGTCGCCGATACCGGTGGAAACGCCTGCCGAAACCTTGGTTGCACAGATCTTGGCGATTCCATTTCTGAATTCACGGCTCTCACGGCTTGATACAGTGATACCGGCAAAGGGAAGGAAGATACGGTAAGCACAAAGCACCTGGCAAAGCTCTTTTTCGCCCACATCCTTTGGGTTGATTTTATCGTTGTTGACGATGGGACGCAGACGCGGGCAGCTTAAGGAAAGCTCGGCGTGGGGGTATTTACGGTTAATATAATACACATGCAGAGCCGTTGCCAAGGCATCCTTTCTGAAATCATCCAGCCCTAACAGTGCTGAGAACCCAGCGCCTCTCATGCCTCCCATCAGAGCACGCTCTTGGGAATCAAAGCGGTAGGGCCAAACGCGCTTATGACCCATCAGATGCAGTGTTTCATATTTATCCGTATTATAGGTTTCCTGAAATACAGTCACATAATCCACGCCGCATTCGTGCAGATACTTGTATTCATCCACATTTACCGGATAGATCTCAATTCCGATGTTGCGGAAATATTTGCGTGCGATCTTAACAGCCTCTCCGATGTACTTCACATCGGAGTATGCACGACTCTCGCCTGTCAGCATAAGAATTTCCTCCATGCCGGTTTTCGCGATTACTTGCATCTCGTGCTCGATCTCCTCAAAGGTCAGCTTTTTGCGGCGGATATGGTTGTAGCAGTTAAATCCGCAGTAAATGCAGTAGTTCTGGCAATAGTTGGCGATATACAACGGTGTGAAGATATAGACCGTATTGCCGAAATGGCGCTTTGTCTGCTCCTCGGCCTTTCTCGCCATCTGCTCTAAATAGGGGGCTGCCGCCGGGGATAAAAGCGCCTTGAAATCCTCGATAGAACATGTTTCTTTTGAAAGCGCCCGCTCTACATCCTGAGAGGTGTAAGCATTGTAATCGTATTCCTTCATCGCCTGAAGAACCTTGTCCTTAATATCGGACTTGATCACCTGCATGCCTTCCATGTACTCCATGTGATTTGTACGAAAGGACGGATCCTGTTCCAGACGATGCTTTCTTGCCAGGGCCTCCGGCGGCAATGTATCACTATCTACAAAATATACCTGATTTTCTTCCTGCATGATCTTCTCCTAAACAATATTATTTGCCTCACTCGCGCTGGGCACAGCTTTTTGCGAGATGGTTCTTCTTTGAACAAGTATGCATCCTGCGCGGCGCGTTTTTATCTTAAAAACCCGGTCAGCGGATCAGAAGCACTGCCGCCTCTTGCAAGTACACGGCCCATACCGGTGAGATATGCTTTTCTTCCTGCATCGATCGCCAGCTTAAAGGCTGCTGCCATCTCGGGCACATCTCCGGCTGTGGCGATCGCGGTATTAGCCATAATTGCAGCAGCACCCATCTCCATGGCCTCACAGGCCTGAGACGGCTTGCCGATACCGGCATCTACGATGATCGGAAGATCGATCTCATCGATCAGCACCTGAATCATAGCCTTGGTTGCCAGACCTTGGTTGCTTCCGATGGGAGCAGCCAGAGGCATGACAGCGGCAGCGCCGGCATTCTGCAGATCTCTTGCTGTATTTAAATCCGGATTCATGTAGGGAAGAACAACAAACCCCTCCTTAGCCAGAATCTCTGTTGCCTTTACAGTTTCATAGTTATCAGGGAAAAGATATTTTGCATCACGCATGATCTCCACCTTTACAAAATCACCGCAGCCCATGGCGCGGCTCAGTCTTGCGATGCGGACTGCCTCCTCGGCATTTCTGGCACCAGAGGTATTGGGAAGCAGAGTGACTCCTTTCGGAATATAATCCAGAATGTTCTCCTTTTCCTGCGTATTAGCACGCCGCAGTGCCAGGGTGATGATCTCGGCTCCACCTTGTTCTACAGCTGCCTTGATCAGCCCCAGATTGTATTTTCCGGAACCTAAAATAAAACGACTGTGAAATTCCTTACCGCCTAACATAAATGTGTCTTTCATGATCTCTTTCTCCTTTTTTATACAAATTGGTCTTGCCCTATAATCAACTGCAGCACCTTGTTGGCCTGATGGCCTGCGCAGACCGCTACTCGCGGTGCCATAAGTCCCATGCCATCTCCTACATCTGTGCTTCCATCGCCGCAAACATAAAGCCTTGTCATGATCTGTTTCGTCTGAATCTCATTGGCATCCGCATATCCTGCCATACCATTGCCGGAAATCACTGTGGTATCCGGACACTGTATGAGCAGCTCTCTTACCAGCATGGCTTTCTGATCTGGCTGGTCAAAGGCTTCGCACACGATCGGATAGGACGCAAACAGTTCCTTCACATTCTCTGGTGCCACACGGATACAACGCGATTCATATTCCAGATAGGAATTGATAAAATGCAGGATCTCCGTCAGTGCTTCCGCCTTTGATTTTCCTATCTGCGGAACAAAATACATCTGACGATTCAGATTCGTCACATCCACCATATCGAAATCCACCAGCAGCAGGTGCCCAACGCCGCTTCTTGCCAGCATTACAGCAATGTTTGATCCCAGGCCGCCAAGGCCTGCCACTGCCACTCTGGCACCGCGAAGCTTCTCCTGCATCTTTTTCGAAAATCTTGCATCAAAGGCGCGATCGATTTCTTCTCTCGAAAGCATCTTCTGTGCTTTGTGCATCTGCTGATTTTCCGTGATATGCAGATGCTTTTCATGCTCTTCTGCCATATCTCTTATCAGCCTCCACCGACAAAACACAGCACCTCTACCTCATCACCATCCTGAAGAATGGTTTTTCCCAGTTCTTCCTTCAGAAGAATGAGACGGTTTTGCTCTACCACTATCCGCTCTGGCTCAAACCCGACTTCTTTCAGGTAATCAAGCAGATTCCTGCCTGCTATAGGTTTCGATTCACCATTGATCGTTACCATCGTGCTCTCCTTACTGTATCGTATTTTCAGCTTTCTGACATAATCGTCATCATCCGGCAAAAGCAGATCGCGTCAATTTCATGTGCTGCATTTTGAAATAAAAAACGCCTGCGGATATAGATCCGCAGGCGGCTGTAAGTTTCATTCCTTGCCCCGGATCTGCTTATCCCGTAGAGGTATGTCTGTATCCAGACATACCCGACTATGAAAGTCAGATATCCGGCGCCTTATGATATCCGTGAAAAGTGGTGCCCCCGATTCACGCTTGCTTACGCAAGTAATGATATGATTATACACACATTTTTGTCATCTGGCAAGAGGCAGTATTTTGCAGAGGGAATCTTACTGTGGGTTCGTCAATGATGTGTTACACATAAAAAGCCTTTAGAAAACGGCCCTAAGATTTCCGATTGGGAAACTTGGAGAAAATGCGGCGGCGTGTTTTAGGATAAAGATTTCGGGAAATCTTTTTTATGAATAGCCTATGAATTTTTGGCCCAAATTCTTGACCGGTGCGGCGTGGATATGCTTATATTAAAGGCAGAGGATCATACACAAAAAACTGCTTGATAGAGGGAGAAAACCATGATAAAACAAACATCCGGCACAGAGGCTGACAAAGCTGCCGCGAAAACTGGGCCAAGGGTCATTTTGGAAAAAGAAACCGCCCGCTATATTTTTCACGCACTGCTGCTCACGCTTATGTTTGCGTGGGTGCTGCTGAATCTGCACGCTGTGCTGCAGTTTTTTGGCAGAGTGCTGGCGGTGTTTTCGCCGTTTCTGATGGGCGGCGCGTTTGCCTTTGTCATCAATATTCTGCTGCACCCGATGGAGCGCACATGGCGGCGTGTTTGCAAAAATGCGCCCGAAAAGCTGGCCCGCCCGATCTGCTTGGCCCTGAGCACGTTGCTGGTGCTGGGCATTCTGTTTGCCGTGGTGTTTATGATGCTGCCGAGCCTGCGGGAATCCGGCAACGAGTTTGTGCGCAATTTGCCCAGCTACGCCGATAAGCTGGGCCAATGGTGGGCCGGTGCGGTGCAATTTGCCGCCAAGCGCGGGGTGATTTTGCCGGAATACGCGCTGGACACCGATCTGCTGATGGAGAAAATCACAACACTGCTCCACAACGAGGGCAGCGGCATCATCACCGTGACCCTGGGGGCGGCAAGTTCGGTGCTTTCGAGCCTTGTCAATGTGATGCTGGCGCTGGTGTTTGCCCTGTATCTGCTGGCGAAAAAAGAGGTTGTTTCCGCACACCTGAAAAACCTGGTGATGCTGGTGCTGCCGCAAAAAAACGCGCAGCGGGTGCTGCATATTGTAGCTCTGACCAAGCAGACCTTTACCAATTTTGTGACCGGCCAGCTTACCGAGGCAGTCATCATCGGTGTGCTGTGCTTTTTGGGAATGCTGATTTTGGGCATCCCGTATGCCGGGGCGGTTTCGGCCTTTGTGGCTGCCACGGCGCTGATCCCGGTGTTCGGCGCGTGGATCGGCGGCGGTCTCGGCACATTTTTGATCCTGCTGGCTGACCCCGTCAAGGCAGTGTGGTTTGTGGTGTTTCTGCTGATCCTGCAGCAGGTGGAGGGCAATTTGATCTACCCAAGAGTGGTGGGCAAATCCGTTGGCCTGCCCGGATTGCTGGTGATGATGGCTGTCACGCTGGGCGGCGAGGCGCTCGGCATTTTGGGTATGCTGTTCAGTGTGCCTGTGTGCGCGGTGCTGTACAGCCTGTATCTGGAATTTATCAAAAACGCACAGGGGCAAATCTCTGCCCGCCCAGAAGTCAAGGCGTAACGGAGGGCTTTTATGAAAACCAAACGAGTTGTTTTATGCACGGCAATTTTGCTGTTGGCTTTGACCGTGATGGGGCTTTGGGTGCAAAAAGCGCATACCGTTACCCTTGCCAGCGGTGAAAGCACAGAAAAAGCGGAACAGATCCGGCCCCTTTGGGCAGCCGTAACGGTAAGCGGTGACTGTGACACCGATGTGATTTTTACGGATGTAGAAACCGGAAAGCAGTATATCGTGGGTTATATTACGCACGGCGTTTCGGAAAAGATCCGGCTGGAAAAAGGAAAGTGGTACACGGTGAAAGGGGCCGGAAACCTTACGCTGCGCCCGGTAACGGTGCGGGCGGCGTGAGGCTGCCATAAAAACAGGATAAGCCCGGCGAATGCCTTTGGTAAAGGCATTCGCCGGGCTTGATTTTTGTATAGCTTTTTTATGGCCGGCAAATAAGATCGAACAGATCTTCCCAAAAAATCCCGTGGGCAGGGGAGTCTGATGCTTTTTTGTGTGCAAACAAAGCATTGGGCGTTTTACACAATTGAAGAGCATGTGCTTTGTCGCAATCACTGAAAATGTCGCAAATAATTGACATTTGCTCTGAGTGAATGTAAAATATAATTGACAAAAGGAACACGGCATCTACGACATCTATTTTGGAAAGGAGGTGCCCCCATGGCACAAAACGAGCGCATGAAGCTGGCGCGCAAGGCGCTCGGCCTCAGCCAGGAAGAACTGGCCCGACAGATCGAAGTGAGCCGCCAAACGATCAATATGATCGAGCGCGGCGACTATAACCCAACATTGAAGCTTTGCATTCAAATTTGCCATGCTCTGGGCAAAACGCTGGACGAATTGTTTTGGGAGGAGGAATCACAATGAAAACATGGAGATGGGACCTGTTTTATGAGATCGATCACATGGAAACCATAGCGGACGAACGAACGGCCCGTTTGGAAGCCCGCCGGAACAGAATGCTGGTGAGAATCTGGCCGTGGATGATGCTGATCGCATGGTTTGCGGCAGATGCCTTTTGCGGCGGAAGTATGCCGATGATGTTTATGCTTACCATTTATATTCCGGTGCTGGGAAACAATCTTTTGGCGCTGAAGGAGGGCACCTTTTGTACCGATGATGACAAGCTGGATGAACGCAGTGTTCGCACCAACGCGAAAGTAGAGCTGCTGGCGCGCCCCCTTGTGCTGCTCTGGTGGTTTTTCGTGATCCTGTCCAAGCCGTGGATGCTCCCGCACAGACGCCTCTGGGCACTTGCCCCTGCAGCGGCCTGCACCTGTGTGTATTGGGTGCTGGAGGCTATGGCTCACGGCCACTATCTGTGGGCCGCCCAAGAGGAAGGAGAGGAGATCCTGCCGCCCTCACGCCGCGAAAGGCTGATCGCAGCGGTGTGGACCCTGAGCCTTGCAGCGAGTGCGGCGCTTACCGTGATGGGCCTGACAAGTGCGATGTAAGGCGCATGGGGGACTGTGCAGCATAAGCCCCATTTGATGATCCCTGCGGATGCGAAAGGGAATAAAAAACGGATCAAGTGAATTACACCCCATTTATTATATAGTATGGTATACTGTATAGGAAATGGGGTGTTTTTGTATGCCCAAGGGGATACAATGGAGAAAAAATTTGAATTTTGTCTAACTTTTTTTGGCACTTCAAAGGGGAGAGCATGATGGATAAAACATTTGAAAAGTTTCTGCGAAGCGGGCTGGATCTTTCCTTGGTGGGGGTGGAACGCCGCGAAGAGAATACGCCCTATTTCTGCACGCCGAAAGGCGCTTCCATCTTTGGCTGGGCAGGGGTGGACGGCATCCACTTTTGCTTTATACGGGGCTTCGGCGGCATGGTTTTTGCTGTCAGCCCCATGAATTCCGCGCCGGATTTTGTTCACCCGCTGGCAAAGGATTTTGCAGATTTTTTAAGGCTGCTTCTCGCTTGCGGCGATGCGGCAGCCTTGGAACAGGCATGGATGTGGGAAAAATCACAGTTTGAGGCTTTTTTGCAAAAAAATCCCCCCACGCAGGAACAGCAGGCGCTGCTGGCAGAAGTGGCCGTGCGGCTCAAGTTGGCCCCCATGCAGCAGCCGTGGGCGTATATCCAAGAGCTGCAAACCGAATTTGATGACAGCAAGCTCCGATATACCGGGGACTATTATGATGTGACCATGAACCCGGCTGCGGAACCGCCCATGCCGGAATGGAAGGTGTATTTTGAAGGAAACTTTTGGGGGCATTCCGGGCGTGACCACGCCGGAAAAGAGATCCGACTGGAGCAGCAATTTGAATGGGCGGGGCATTTTTGGCGTGTTCCCGCCATATACGCCTGCGGAAAAGGGCTTGTGGCAGATTTTTGTATGCGTGCCGAAGCAGAGGAGATCCGCCGCTTTATGGAAAAATGGAATCTGCACCCGGATAACGATTCATGCGAGATTTTCACCCGCGAACAGCAGCTGCACATGGAGCTGGAAAATCCGCTTTCGTTTGATTTTAAGCCCCAGCTTCTGTTAAACCAAAAGCCGATGCCGACTTCTCACGGGTGCTCGGTGTCTTATAATCCATGCCTGCCGGAAGGAATGCTCTGCGAACCGGAGGCAAAAATGGCGGCCGCGCATTATGCCTTGGATACAGCCTATGGATGGGTGATCTTTCGGGCAGCATTTCCCTGGCCGGGTAAGCGCCGCCCGAAAATAAAATCGCTCTCGCTTACCATGGAGCAGCAGCCATGCCGTGTGCCCGGGCCGCATTTCATCGCTCATGCCCAGGGCGAGGTGTTTGCCTTTTCTCATCCGATCAGCGGAATCGAATATACCCTCACCGTTCGGGAACTGGCGCAGCAGACCCTGCCCCAAAACCGGATCAATTCAGACCGCTGGCGTTATCCAAACCATTTTACCGCCATGAGCTATACGCTTTCTCCGGTGCCGGATACGGATATTTCTCTCTGTGATTGTGCCGAGGGGGATAGGCCGTTGGAAATCGCCCCCTGCACGGATCGCTATGCCCCCAAGGCACAAAACGATATCGCCTGCATTGGGATCATCGGCGGGGCAGCCGGCCCGGCGGTAATCGCGGTGCAAAGCGGCCCGCAAGAAAAACTCGGCGCTGCTTAGGGGTGTCCAGTTAAGAAAACATTCTAAGGCGAGAGAGAAACGGTATAGCTTCGGCTATGCCGTTTCTTTCATTTTTGCCTGCTATCAAATACTTTGGACATTTCCAAAATCCCGATACCTTTGTAGTAGATATCTACCTCTTGCCTGCGGTTGATTTTGCTATGGGGATCGGTCGCCGCGTGAATGACGATCTTCTCAACGAACTCATGCAGGATACGGGGTGTCAGCTCCGGGATATCGGTGTACTGGCGGACAACGGACAGAAACCTATCAACATTGGCACTTTTGCTTTCTGCTTCTTCGATTTCCTCACGGAGCATTGCAGCCTGTGCCTGCAAGCCAGCCTGTTCCGCTTCATAGTCGGTGGACAGCTTGTGAAAACGCTCGTCTGTCAGCTTTCCGCTGATGTTGTCCTCATACAGCCGCTTGAAGATCATATCCAGTTCCGTGATACGCTTCTTACTTTCAGACAGTAGCCTGCGCTTTTTGGCAAGACCTTTATTGCGCTCCTTTACATCCATATCCATGACCATTTGAACGAAGCGGTTTTCATGGCTTCTTGCGAAGGACACAATCTCCCGCAGATTTTGAAGGATCAGTTCCTCCAGGATAACCGTTCGGATGGAGTGTGGTGTGTTGCATACCTGCTTTCCCTTACGGTAACCAGAGCAGATATAATATTCTTGATCCTTTCGGAAACCGGTCGCTCTGCACTGGTACAGGATCGAGCCACAATCGGCACAGTACATCATGCCGGAGAACATCCCCATTTCGCCCATCTTTGTCGGACGGCGCCGTGACTGCCGCGCCTGCTTTACAGCCTCGGCAATGGCTTCTGTCCAGATAGGTTCATGGGTATTTTCAAAGATGACCCATTCACTTTCGGGATTTTTAATTTTCTTTTTGCTCTTGTAGGACTTCTTTGTGGTCTTGAAGTTCACTGTATGTCCCAGGTATTCACGCCAGCGATCCATAATTCCCGCTATCGTGGTATTGTCCCAATTATAAGGGTCGCCCTGATTTTTAACATTACAGATGATACCCTTACTTTCATAGTAAGCTGAGGGCGTAAGGATTTTCCGCTCCCGCAGCTTTCGTGCTATCTGGGACGGTCCAAACCCATCCATAACATACAGCCCGATTTCATAGACCACATCGGCAGCCTCACGGTCGGGTATCCAATGTTTGCTGTCATCCGGGTCTTTCATGTATCCGTAGGGCGCATTAGTCGTCAAATGTTCCCCGGCGTTTCCCTTGACCTTCATAACAGCACGGATTTTTTTACTGGTATCCTTCGCATACCACTCATTGATGATATTGCGGAAGGGAGTAAACTCATTGTCGCCCTGGGTGCTGTCCACCCCATCGTTTACGGCAATAAAGTGAACATCATGCTCTGGGAACATGATTTCGGTATACATACCCACCTGCAGGTAATCACGGCCGAAGCGGGACATATCCTTGATGATAACCCGTTTGACAATTCCCGCCTCCACATCTGCAATCATTTCCTGGAAACCAGGCCGATTGAAGGTCGTTCCTGAAATGCCATCGTCAATGTAGAAGCGGAAGTTTGTGTACCCGTGTTCAAGAGCATATTTTTGTAAAATTTTCTTTTGGTTGATGATACTGTTGCTGTCGCCCTGCAATTCATCGT
>ERZ1034939.702-NODE-702-length-19491-cov-13.579234_pt1 | contig 19491 bp, 15 predicted proteins | sample MGYA00520626_ERZ1034939 | MGnify/ENA primary metagenome ERZ1034939 (study PRJEB33766, sample SAMN09781751) | gut metagenome | biome: gut microbiome | host: Homo sapiens | place: Madagascar | study: EMG produced TPA metagenomics assembly of the PRJNA485056 data...
TTCTTTTATCCAATTCCGATACACTCCAAGCACAGCCTGATTGCCTTGGCCAGCACGGCATCCGCCTCGCCGCGCATGACGCCAAAGCACACCATGGCAATCCCGGCGATCAGCAAAGCCACCTGCGCCACAGGTTTAATCGCTTTGAACAATCTGACCACTCCTTTCGTTTCGCGACCCATTGGACCATACCGACTATAAAATCCGTGTTAAGCGCGAATGACTATGCAAGGAGAACGTTATGCGCATCTTGGTCGTCGAGGACGAGCGGGCACTGTGCGATGCAATCGCACGTAGCCTACGAAACTTGGCATACAGCGTCGACTGCTGCCACGATGGACGGGAGGCGCTCGACCTGCTGGGCGTCGAAGTCTTTGACCTCGTGGTACTCGACCTCAATCTCCCCCGCATCGACGGCATGACCGTACTCAGGGAACTAAGGAAAACCGACTGCGAGACCAAGGTACTGATTCTGTCCGCGCGTGGTGAAGTATCCGATAAAGTCTCCGGACTCGATGCCGGCGCCAACGATTACCTTACCAAGCCGTTTCATCTGGATGAGCTTGCGGCAAGGATTCGTAGCCTTACCCTCAGACGCTTTACACAAAACGACATAGTTTTAACCTGCGGAAAGCTCCGCTTTGACACCAAGGCACGCATCGCTTCCGTGGACAGCGAGGCGTTATCACTTACGCGTAAGGAAACGGGAATCTTGGAATACCTGATGCTTAATCAGGGGCGACCGGTAAGCCAAGAGGAGCTTATAGAGCACGTTTGGGATAGCACCGTGAACAGCTTTAGCAACGCAACCCGCGTTCACATCTCGTCGCTCCGAAAAAAATTGCGCAGCGCTTTGGGATACGATCCGATTCGCAATCGGATTGGAGAGGGCTACGTTATGGAGGATAGCGAATGAAAAGGCTTTCGCTGCAATGGCGCATAACGATTATGACGGCACTGCTCACGTGTGCGGCATGCGTGCTGACGAATTGCCTGGTCGGCTATACGGGCATGCGCTATATGGATGCCATCGGCAGTGACATCTCGGCCTTTAACGCAACCGGCGAAGATTCGCCCCGGGCGTTCGACCCAACGAAAGCGTCCCTCGATGACGAGGTCACGATCGTCGTAAACGACGCACAGGAGTCTTTTGGCACGACAACCTGGTGCATCACGGGTGGAATCACACTCCTTGGCGGCGTGCTGGCATACTTTGTGAGCGGCCATGCACTCAAACCGCTACGGGCTTTTGCAGCCCAGGTTGAGCACGTGCAGCCTGACAACCTAAGCGAAATCAGACTCAGCAAAGATGTACCCACCGAGCTGCAGCGATGCAGCGCCTCATTCAACGATATGATTGGCCGACTCGACGAAGGGTTCTCTGCACAGCGTCAGTTTACCGGCAACGCCGCACACGAGCTGCGCACCCCGCTCGCCCTTATGCAGGCACAGATTGAACTATTCATCTCCGAGCACTCCGGTTTGCAACCCGAAACAGCCGAGCTGCTCGGCCTGCTACAAGAACAAACTGAGCGGATGTCGCGGATGACCAAAGTATTGCTCGAGATGAGTGAGCTCCGCAGCGTTCCTTGCGAGGACGATGTTGAGCTTGGTCCCTTGTCCGAAGAGGTCCTCACCGACCTTGCGCCACTTGCCGAAAATAAGGGCATAGCCCTCAATTGTGCTGGAGACGCTTTAGTAATCGGGAGCGACACGCTCCTCTATCGGCTGGTGTTTAACCTGGTCGAAAATGCCATCCGTTACAGCCGCCCCGGCTCGACTGTCAACGTCTCCATCTGCGACAACAACAGCCACGTGCTCCTGCGAGTCAAAGATGAGGGCCCGGGAATACCCAAGCAGTACCGAGAGAGCATCTTCCAGCCGTTCTTTCGTCTAGACAAATCCCGCAGCAGGGCATACGGCGGCGCAGGACTCGGACTAGCGCTCGTCTGGGAGATTGCAGCGCTTCACGGCGGCACGGTAGAGGTCGAAGCAAGTTCCGAGAACGGGACTACCATGCTCGTAAGCCTTCCAAAAGGATCCGCAGCGTTGACCGAACAGTAAAACGAAAGGGGTCCCGCACGCGTTCGTGCGGGACCCCCTCTCCGTCAATGCGATTCGCCCAAAAGAGCAGAAGATTACTCCCACTCGACCGTGCCGACGGGCTTCGGCGTGAGGTCGTAGCAAACGCGGCAAATACCGGGGACCTCGGCGGTCACGCGAGCGGTAATGCGCTTGAGCAGCGCCCAATCGAGCTCGGGCACCTCGGCGGTCATGACGTCGACGGTGTTGATGCAGCGAATGATGCAGAGCCAGTCGTAGGCGCGCTTGCCCTCGCGCACGCCGGTGGCGCGGAAGTCGGGCACGACGGCAAAGTACTGCCAAATGGTCAGACCGGCCTTGTCGATCTCCTCGCGCACAATGGCGTCGGCCTCGCGCAGTGCCTCGAGGCGATCGCGGGTGATGGCGCCAAGGCAACGGACGCCCAGGCCGGGGCCGGGGAACGGCTGGCGCTCGACCATGTTCTCGGGCAGGCCGAGCTCGCGACCCACAACGCGCACCTCGTCCTTGTACAGCAGCTTGACGGGCTCGCAGAGCTCAAACTGCAGGTCCTCGGGCAGGCCGCCCACGTTGTGGTGAGCCTTCACGCCGTCCTGGGACTCCAGAATGTCGGGATAGATGGTGCCCTGGGCGAGGAAGCTGACCTCGTCGCCAACCTTACGGGCCTCCTCCTCGAACACGCGGATAAACTCGGCGCCGATGATTTTGCGCTTGGCCTCGGGCTCGTCGATGTCGACGAGCTTGTCGAGGAAGCGGTCGGTGGCGTCCACATAGACCAGGTTGGCGTCCATCTGGTTCTTGAAGACGTCGACGACCTGCTCGCTCTCGCCCTTGCGCATCAAGCCGTGGTTCACATGCACGCAAATGAGCTGCTTGCCGATGGCTTTAATCAGAAGAGCTGCAACGACGGAGCTGTCAACGCCGCCAGAAAGGGCCAGCAGGACCTTCTTGTCGCCGATCTGCTCGCGGATTGCAGCGACTTGCTCTTCGATGAACACCTGGGCAAGTTCGGGAGTGGTGATACGCACCATGTCGTCGGGACGCTTGTTGGGATCCATGCAGAGCTCCTTCTCGGTTCGATGGAAATGCGCCGCGCGTATGCAGACGCACCGTCATATGACCTCATTATATGCAGAGCAAGGTCCATTTCCCATCGCTGCGGCAGAGCTTTTTACAGGGGCGGCATTTTTTCTATATCCCAAGGTCAGCTAGGCTTCGACAACCACTTCGGGGGCGGCATCGGTAAACTTGCCGTTTATGCGTTCGGCATAATCGTAGGCGATACCCACAAATTCCAGTCCCGAGCAACAGGAGTACAATTGCTGCTATTGTTGCCAGCTGTTGGGAGATGGAAGATGGACTGCGATGGCTACCCATGCGTTCCCATGCCGTTGATGTGCACTGCCTTTGTGCCGGGACAGATCGACGCTGCGGTTGCAGGCATTTCCGACCCCGATTCGCGCGCCATTGCCACGGCAGAAGCACTGTACTTTCGCGGACAGGCCACCCTCGCTGCCGAGACGGCGCGCCCCTATCTTGACGCCACCGACCCCGCACTGCGCTATTCCGCATGCTTTATCTGTGGATACGCCAGCCTGTCGCTCAACCGTATCGCCGACGCCCGCCGGTGCCTTGCTGGCATCCTCGATACGCCGGCCGACGAGGAATCGCCCGGCGCCCACGCCACGCATATCCTGTTCGCCTCCGCCGCGAGTGTCCTGCTGCACCTGCCTTCCCCGTATTCCGCCGAAGAGTTTTATCCGCTTGCGGCGCATCTGCCCGAAGGCCTGCGCCTGTTCGCCAGCTACGTGATGGCGCATGCCCTGTACCTGCGCGGCGAATATGGCCGCAGTCTGGGCATGGCGGAAAACGCCCTGATCATGAAACAGGGAAGCTATCCGATCTCGGAACTGTTCCTGCACCTGGCGGCTTCCATGGCATGCATGAGCCTCAAGGACATCGACGCCGCAAAAGCACACTTCGGAGCCGCTTGGGACATTGCGCGTCCCGACGGCCTTATCGAACTCATCGGCGAGCACCACGGCCTTTTGCAGGGACTCATCGAGGCATGCCTAAAATCGCAGTACCCTGACGATTTCGCACGCATCATCGAGATTACGTATCGATTCAGCTACGGCTGGCGGCGCATCCACAACCCCGATTCGGGCGAGGACGTGGCCGACGATTTAACGACCACAGAGTTCACCATGGCCATGCTCGCCTGCCGCGGATGGACCAACGCCGAAATCGCACGCCACATGGAAGTATCGCCGGGCACCGTTAAAAACCGCCTATCAGGAGTGTATGCCAAGCTTGGTATCGGAACTCGCGCCGAGCTGGTTGCCCACATGTTGCGCTAGCGGCCAGACTGCCCGGCATATCGAAAGCGCTCCGGGGGTCTGACGCTTTCGCGCACTCAAATTGGACATTTTGGCCCTCGAACGGCACTACCGCCACGGGGCACCTTCTCGCAAAATTGGATTATTTCCTCCGATATTTGCGGGATGGGAGCCCAAAATGCTTGATCGCCGTTCATTACTTATCGCCGGAGCATCCTCGCTGGCGAGCATTATGTTGCCGCGCGTGCCGGGCAGCGTAAACGCCTTCATATTGCCGTTCGCGCCCACCGAAGCCCATGCCGACGAAAAAGACCCCTTCAGGGTGCTCGTTCTCTCGCGCACCATGTTTGGTGTGGTCGTGGTCGACGTCGCCAACAAGAATACGCCTATCGCAGGCGCCAAGGTCACGCTCGCGTCGCGTTATGCCGCGGGCAAGCAGCTCACCGCCGCTACCGATGAGGAAGGCACGGCCATCTTTGAGGTCGCCCCGCTTTCGGAAGGCTACGTGGACGAGGCAACGCTTCTCGACGCGTACGACTTAAACGGCGGCATCTCCATTAGCATGGCGGGCTACCGCGATGTCGAGATCCCCCTTGCGCGTATCCAGGGCGGCACCGCCATAACCGCACCCACACGTCCGCTCTCCGATGGCGAGCCGTACTTTCGACAGCTCACGTTCGACGAATGGGACATCCAGTACGCCGACGCCACGTTTATGGCAATGCCGAAGGACGGCACGGCAAACGACCAACCCGACATGCACGCCTTTACCGTGCAGGCACATCTACCGCAGGGCGGACAGGCAACGCTGCACATCAACAAGGTAATGCCCGCAACGGGTAGCTCACCCGAAACCGTCACACAGATTGGCCACGTCAAAGCCAGTGCATCGGGCGCGGATAATCTGGCGACGTTCACGCTCGAAGACAAGTTTCTCGACGCGGCATCGGGCCTTCTGGAAGAAGGGTGCAAACTGCGCTTTGTCCTCGACTACCAGGGCAAAAGCTACACGCTCTCCTCCCCCATGGCCGTTGTCACCGCGCCGGCCGCAAAGGCGGAATCGGGCTCGACCACCATCATTCCCACCACCATGGACCAAGAGATCACTCCGTTTGATTTCCCCGCATCGTTTCCCGGCATCGGTGGTAATAAGTTCACATGTTGGATGCCCACATTTCCGATCCTCTTCGATTTCTCGTTTGCTGGATACGTGCTGTTTGGCGGAGGATACAAACCAGCCAGCTATATGAACGATTCGGGCAACCCTGATCCGGAATACTGGAAGAAATCACCGCGCGAGTCGGGCGCCAAGCAGGCAAACCGCTACCTCGACGAAATGGAGGGGAAGTGGAATCAGTACAAGAGCATGAGTGCCGGTTCGGGCACCGATCCAAGAAATACCAAGCTCCTTCGCCACCATTGCACGCTGCTGTTCACGATGGATATCGCCACACAGCTGTACGGCTCACTTGCCTACGATTGGGTGGGCAAAACCTGGGGCGACAACAACGACCCCGCATACGGCAATATTAAGGCCCTCTTCCAGGTAAGAACCGATCTCAATTGGACCGAGCAGTTTACCCTGGGACCAGTGCCGTTTTTCCTAAACGTCAATCCCTGGGTGCTGGCAAAACTGGCGCTCGCCGTGGGCGCCCACACGCACGGTAGCGGCGCGGCGTTTTTCAAGAACATTTCGCTCGACTATTCCAACACGTCGGGCTCGTTCACCATCCAGATCGGACTTGCCGTCACCTTTGGAGCCGGCGTTGCAGGCGTCGCTTCGTCCGCCGTGCGTGGCGCCGCATCCCTCACACTGTTCATTGGGTACGAGAAGGCGGACAGCCACCAGCTTCCGCGGCTGCGCGTAGGTGCAGACGTCGATGTCGATGTGATACTGCAGTTCGTCATGTTCAAGTGGACCACCAAAGCTTGGTCGGGATCGTGGCCCACACTCCTCGATTCGTGGAATTTGTCGGTGAACAATGGCGACCAGTATGTACTCCAGCGCTCTGAGCTCGCATTGGGTGGAGATACGCCTTACACGCTGGATGCCCGCTTCGGCACGCCCGGCAACGCCGAGGCAGGTGGTGTGCCGCAGTTTATCGCGTCGGCCGCCATCGTCACCAATTCCGAGCTGCTCGCACGCGCCGAGGTTGCAGCCGCCGCGATAAACGCCGCGCCTGTCGTGCGCGATTGGGATCAAGCGGTCACGCGCATTGAGCTCGAGGCGGATGCAGAAAGCGACGACACGGGACAGGTTGAGCATTTCGTCCACGCACTGATGGAAAACGGCGAAAACGCCGCGCCGATGTACGAGTACACCTATATCGGGCAGGCGACGAACGCCGTTGCGGACCCCAACGCCAATTCTGCTGGTGTATCGGAGGACGAGCGTGGCGGCATAAAACCCTCGAGCGACAACGTGCTGTTTGCTGGCGTGCTCAGCGAAGCTCACATGAAGCTGGCAATGATTGCCGGCGTAGAATGCCTGTTCCGTATCGCCTCGGTGCGCTACGGCGACAATGGCCGCTCGCGCCTGGTGGTGCACACAAAGGCAAACGGCACGTGGTCCGCTCCCACGCCCGTGGATTTTCCCCTTGGGTTTGGCGAGGGCGACGTGGAGCGCGACGGCATATTCGATTACGACTTCGACGTGGTGGAATATACAGACGGGAGGGGAAACCAGGACGCCTACGTGCTGCTGGTCTCGGGCGAGCGCCCCGCCGGCGACAACACCCTTTTCGATACGGCGAGCACATCCGGCATACTGTCCGTTGTGCGCCTGCGCATAAGCAACGACGGAGTTCGCGTGATATCGCACACGTCGTGGCGCAGCATCTCGCGCGGCCGCCTTCAGGAGGATGGCTACCATTGCCTGCAGTGCCCGCGTATCACGGCGGGCAAGACGCTGGTCGACGGACGCCTGTCGGGTGCCTACCTCCACCGCCGCGGAGCCACCGCAGAAAAGGCGCTCGGCAGCGAGGCTGAGGTTGCGCTGGAGTGCTTTGCCCTGTGGTCGGATGATTTGGGCGACAGCCTGACGTTCCGCCAAGTTCTCCGCTTTCCACAAGCACCGTCGAGCATCGAGCTGGGCGCACCAGAGAATATCAACGGCAAAATGGTGGTGCCTGTTGCGTACGAGACCGCAAACGGTTGCGGCTGCGCATCGTACGCCGTGATCGGCCAGTCCATTGCGGGCTGGGGCGTTATGCCGCCGGACGCCGCGGTGCCCCGTGCGGTGCCGTGGCCGCAGCACACGGGCTTTTTGGCAACCGTCAACGAGCAACTGCAGCATATTACTTGGACGCGAGGCGCATCGGCATTTGCAACGCGGCCCGTGGGCGCGGCAGGCTGTGGCCCGGCATCGTTTAGCGTAAGCAACAACGGCAGATGCGTGCTCTATGTAGAGAACACCGATGGCAAGGTGGGACAAACCTACGACGAAGAAGGCAACCCGGTAGCAGTGATGGGCAAGCACTTCCGCATCTTCGCCAGTACCTTGGCAGGCGATCTGTTCACGGAGCCGTTCGTGATGTGCGAGCTGGACCATCCCGTCGATCAGATAACGACATTTTTGACGTCGGGAGGCGTGCTCTCCGCATTCGCCACGCACATTGTGAGCGCGGAGAAGAGCGAGGCAGAGCTGCACGGCATCGAAGTGCCCTTGGTGGCGTGTGCCACTCCGACGGGCGCGGTCGCTACCTCGGGCGCGGTGGTGCCCGGAGCAGCAGGCGAATCCTTCATGGTCACGGTGCGAAACGACGGCAACACCTTGCTGACCGCCGGCACGATCGATCTGTACCGAGAGGGCTCCAGCCAGCCGTTCTCCAGCGCGTCCATCGGATTCGGACTAAACGCACGCATGGCTTCGATCCACGATCCAGAACTTGCCGAGGACGCTTCGGCCAACGACATGGCACACGTGAAGTACGCGCTCGAGACGCTGGACACACGTTTTGCAACGCACCCGCTGGTAGCCGACAACGGCAACGCCGTGCTGGCGCCGGGTTGCACGGCACAGTTCCGCATGAGCTTCGCCATTCCCGAAAGTTGGAGCGACGAAGTGGGCAAACGCGTAACGCTGTATGCGAAGACGCGTAATCTGGTGGCGCTCGATCCCGTTACGCTCGAGGAAATTCGACCGGGCGCAAACTCGTCGCTGGGTGCCGTACTGCACGAGCTTCATGTGCCCGACGCGGCATGCGAACGCTCGGAAGTGCAGGTCGGCGTATGCGGCAGTGCGGATACGACAGGACTTCACGACGCCCCGATGACAGCAGATGGCGATGGTGGCTCGAGTGGCGGCGGTACTGACGAGGGCGGCGGCTCCGGCGGAAGCAGCTCCGGTGGCGGTAGTGGCTCTGGCAGTGACAAGGACCACGGCAATAACAAGCGCTCCGGAAAAGCGGGCGCGCTTGCGGGCACGGGCGATGTCAACGCTCCCCTTACGGCAGCCGCTGCAACACTCGCCGCGGCAGGTGCCGGCCTCGTCGCCTACAGCGCCCGCCGCACGGCGCTCGAAACCGACACCGCCAATGAGGTCAATTCGGATAGGCCTCGCTAGCTCCTAGTTACTTTTGTGAGAGACGCCGACTCGGCTCATCGAACATCAAAATGGGCTGGCCCCGATAACTCGGAACCAGCCCTGAGTCGCCTGACACGGGAATCACAGCGCTACTTGAGCTTTAGCGCCTCCATCATGGGCACGGCGGCGTCCCAATCGATCTTCCAGCCAATCGACACGCGGACGGTTTCACCCGTTGCGGGAGCCGTCGCAAACAACGTATGGCCGTTGTCGGGACCGGTAAAGCGCAGCCACGTTATGCCGTTGTACTCGACCTGGTCGGTTGTCGTTCCCTTGCCTTCATAGATCTGCTCCAAGCTTGCAACTTCCTCCTGGGGCGAACGCGGGAAGATGCTGATGTTCAGGCGTCCTCCAGTCTCGTCGTGGAAGAAGTCTGCCTTTTCGTGCTCTTCGTTGGACGAATCCAGCGTGTACCCATCGGCGGCCTCGATACTGTACGATGCGCAATCGATGCCGGTCAGATCTGCCTTCTCGCCAGAATCAGCCACGCCACCGGCCGCCTTGAACTCCTTAGTCTCACACCCCGTGGTGTCAAAGTGCATGGCTTCATGATTCTTGGCGGGGGCGTAAGCGTCTACGAATTCGACAGTGATGGGCCCGTAGTACGCCGTCTTGGGCGCCCAGAAATACACGTACTCAACGGTCTCGCCCGGACCGATATCTTGCCTCTTGGAAAGGTCGATGCCCTCGTGAAGCTCATCGGGAGCCTCGCTTGCAACGTAGTCGAGCACAGCCGCCTTGCCGGAAGTAAACAACGGGTCGCCTGCCTCAAGATCGCCCTGGGCAGCATGCACGTTAAAGGAGCTAAACGTCCTGTTCTTTTCATTGTTGTTGGTGATCTTGACGTGCAGGTAAAAGCCGTCCTGCAGCTTAGTGTCGCCGCGATAGAACGTACCGTGGGCTACCGACTCGTAGGTTATGCCAGCCACCTCGACCGTCTGCGACTCATAGGCCTTGGCCTTCTTCTCTACGGGAGCACTGCCGCCCGAGCTGCCAGCCGAGCCGCTCGGAACACTACCGCCACAGCCGGCCACCGAACACGCCAGCACGGCCGAAAGCGTCACGGTGGGAATTCCTAACAGCAGCTTTTTCGTCATGGGCTTCATCATCCTCACCGCTCCTTTCGGCCTGCAGTTCATCCGTTGCCCGAGTCCCAAGTTGACTCCGTGGCATCGGCCTCCACTATGAGCGTATGACGAAACACGGCGCCGGCGAAGTGACCCGTGGCCCAAATAACGACCCGCCAGCGTTCCTTATGGGCCAAAGGGACTCGCACACGCACGCCCGTGGCCCATAAAACGAGACGCTTGTCCCAATGTTCGATTCGATCCATCCGCAAACAAGGTAGGGCGCCTCCAGCCGCCTTCAAACTTACTCGGGCAGAATCAACTCGGTCTTGTCCGAGTAAACGCCGTTCCATCGTACTCCGAACGATTGTTCGATGGATTTCGTGTTGGTTGGAATCGCCTGTGGGCTGGGCTATGCTACCTTGACTATCTATATGACTTAAACGCAGCAAAGGAGCATCGAGAGAGCGAGTATGGCAAAAAACACCGCAAACTATGGTAACGACAGTATCCGCCAGCTCAAGGACGAGGAGCGCGTACGCCTGCGCCCTGCCGTCATCTTTGGCTCGGACGGACTCGATGGCTGTGCACACGCTGCCTTCGAGATCCTGTCCAACGCCGTTGACGAGGCGCGCCAGGGTTACGGCAAGCTCATCACCCTTACCGTCTTTCGCGATGGCTCCATTCAGGTAGAGGACAACGGCCGCGGCTGCCCGCTCGACTGGAACCCTTCCGAGAAGCGCTTTAACTGGGAACTCGTCTTTTGCGAGCTCTACGCCGGCGGAAAGTACAACAACAACCAGGGCGGCGACTACGACTTCTCGCTCGGCACCAACGGCCTGGGCTCTTGCGCGACCCAGTACGCTTCCGAGTACATGGACGTCACGGTTTGGCGCGACGGCAACAAGTACTCCCTGCACTTTAAGAAGGGCAAGGTCGTCGGTGCCAAAAAGAAGGCGCTCGAGATTGAGCCCAGCGACGAGGACCGTACCGGCACCACCATCAAATGGCGCCCCGATCTTGAGGTCTTTACCTCGATCAGCATCCCCCACGAGTGGTATCGCGAGACCATGCGCCGCCAGGCCGTGGTCAACGCCAACGTGACCTTCCGCCTGCGCATCGAGGGCGACGACGGCGAGTTCTCCGAAGAGGACTTCTGCTATCCCAAGGGCATCGAGGACTACGTGCTCGAGAAGGTCGGTACCGACTACCTTACCGAGCCCTTCTTTATCGAGGCCGACCGTCGCGGTCGCGATCGCGAGGACCTGCCCGATTACAACGTCAAGATCACCGCGTGCATGTGCTTCTCGCGCACCTTCACGATGCAGGAGTACTACCACAACTCCTCCTGGCTCGAGAACGGCGGTTCGCCCGAGAAGGCAGCCCGCAGCGCTCTGACCAGCGCCATCGATGCCTACATCAAGAATCAAGGCAAGTACAACAAAAACGAGAGCGGCATCAAGTGGCAGGACGTCCAGGACTGTCTGGTACTGGTGACCAACTGCTTCTCCACCCAGACGTCCTACGAAAACCAGACCAAGAAGGCCATCAATAACCGCTTTATCCAGCAGGCCATGACGGCATTCTTTAAGGAGCGCCTCTCGACCTACTTGATCGAGAACAAGGACGCCGCCAACAAGATCATGGAGCAGGTGCTCATCAACAAGCGCTCACGCGAGAACGCCGAGAAGACGCGTCAGAGCATCAAGACCAACCTGCAGCAGAAGACCGACATGGCCAACCGCGTGCAGAAGTTCATCGACTGCCGCTCCAAGGACAAGAGCCGCCGCGAGATCTACATCGTAGAGGGCGACTCGGCAGCAGGCGCCATTCGCACCTCGCGCGATGCCGAGTTCCAGGGCGTTATGCCCGTCCGCGGTAAGATTCTCAACTGCCTGAAGGAGGATTATCCGCGCATCTTTAAGTCCGACATCATCATGGACCTCATGCGCGTGCTGGGCTGCGGCGTGGAGATCAAGGACAAGCGCATCAAGAACCTCGGTGCCTTTGACCTGGACAACCTCAACTGGAACAAAGTCATCATCTGTACGGATGCCGACGTCGATGGGTACCACATCCGCACGCTCGTGCTCACCATGCTCTACCGCCTGGTGCCTACACTTATCGACGAGGGTTACGTGTATATCGCCGAGTCGCCGCTCTACGAGATCAACTGCAAAGAGAAGACCTACTTTGCCTACACCGAGCTCGAGAAGAACGGCATCCTCAAAGAGATCGGCGACCAAAAGTGCTCGATCAACCGCTCCAAGGGTCTTGGTGAGAACGATCCGGACATGATGTGGCTCACCACCATGAACCCCGAGACGCGTCGCCTGATCAAGGTGGAGCCCGAGGACGTCACCAAGATGGAAACCATGTTCAACCTGTTGTTGGGCAACGACGAGGCGGGCCGCAAGCGCCATATCTCCGAGCACGGCAAGGAATACCTGGACCAGCTGGACCTGCAATAGCAGCAAATCGATAACGACGGCCCATAAGAAGTTCAAGAGGAAATCGTGGCAAAGAAGAAGACGAAGAACCAGCCCAAGAAAAAGCAGGTCAACGCCGAGAACGTCATCGGCCTGCACTCCGAGGTCACCGATCAGCCGATCACGCAGACGCTCGAGGTCAACTACATGCCCTACGCTATGAGCGTCAACGTCTCGCGTGCGTTCCCCGAGATTGACGGCTTTAAGCCCTCGCACCGCAAGCTGCTCTACACCATGTACAAGATGGGTCTGCTCAAGGGCGAGCGCCAGAAGAGCGCCAACATCGTGGGCCAGACCATGAAGCTCAACCCGCACGGCGACGCCGCGATCTACGAGACGATGGTGCGCCTGGCCACCGGCAACGAGGCGTTGCTCGCCCCCTTCGTGGAGTCGAAGGGCAACTTTGGCAAGTACTATTCGGGCGACCTGAGCTACGCCGCCTCGCGCTATACCGAGGCCAAGCTCTCCCCCATTAGCGCCGAGATCTTCAAGGACATCGACAAGGACCCGGTCGACTTCGTCGACAGCTACGACGGCGCCATGAAGGAGCCACGCCTGCTGCCCACCACGTTCCCCAACATCCTCGTCTCGGCCAACAAGGGCATCGGCGTCGCCATGGCATCCGATATCTGCGGTTTCAACCTCAACGAGGTCTGTACCGCCACAATGCATTACCTGCAGGATCCCGACTGCGACCTGCTCGAATACATGCCCATGCCCGACTTCTCGACCGGCGGCGAAATTATCTACCGCCGCGAGGAGATGGAAAAGATAATCGAGACCGGCCTTGGCAGCTTCCAGATCCGCTCCCGCTGGCGCTGGATTCCCGAAGAGCGCATCATCGAGGTCTACGAGATCCCCTACACCACCAAAACCGATGTCATCATCGAGCGCATCGTCAAGCTCTCCAAAGAGGGCAAGGTCAAGGAGATTGCCGACATCCGCGACGAGACCGACCTCTCGGGTCTGCGCATCGCCATCGACCTTAAGCGCGGTGTCGACCCCGACAAGCTCATGGCGAAGCTCTATCGCTCGACCACGCTGCAGGATTCGTTCTCGTGCAACTTTAACGTGCTGGTCGACGGCTATCCCCGCGTTATGGGCGTGCGCCAGATCCTGCACGAGTGGGTCAAGTGGCGTATTGAGTCCACGCGTCGCCGCATTAACTTTGACCTGGGCAAAAAGTCCGAGCGTCTGCACCTGCTGCACGGCCTTGAGGCAATTCTGCTCGACATCGACAAGGCCATCGCCATCATCCGCGGCACTAAGCTCGAGGCCGAGGTCGTGCCCAACCTTATGAAGGGTTTCGACATCGACGAGACCCAGGCCGAGTTTGTTGCCGAGCTCAAGCTCCGCAACATCAACGAAGAGTACATTCTCAACCGCACCAAGGACATCGCCAAGCTCGAGGGCGAGATTGCCGAGCTTGAGGAGATCCTCTCCAGCGAAGAGAACATCAAGAAGGTCATCAGCGACGAGCTGGCAGCGGTCAACAAGAAGTACGTGATGCCGCGCCGCACGGGCAGGATTGAGCCCCATGAGGTCATCGAGGTAAGCTTGGAGCCCGAGGTCGAGGAGTACCCGGTCACCATCATGCTCTCGCGCGACGGCTACCTTAAGAAGATGACGGACCGCGTGCTCAAGAAGGCGACCACGCTCAAGTACAAGGACGGCGACAAACCCTTTATCGAGTTCCCGTCCTCCAACACCCACGAGCTGCTCGTGTTTACCAACAAGAGCCAGGTGTACAAGTGCAAGGTCGCGGCGTTTGAGGACACCAAGTCGGCCCAGCTGGGCTCGTACCTGCCGACCGATCTTGAGATGGAACCCGACGAGAGTGTCATCTGGGTCATCGACCCCGAGGATTACAAGGCCGACGTGCTGTTTGTCTTTGAAAACGGCCGCGTGGTGCGCGTCGCACTTGCCGGATACGTCACCAAGACCAACCGCAAGCGCCTTAAGAACGCCATCTACGGCGGCAGCAAGCTGTTGTATGCCCAGGTGCTCAAGGAAGACCGCGACATCGCGCTGGTCTCGAGCGACTATCGTTTGATGAACTTCAACACGTCGCTGCTCAAGACCAAGACGACCACCAACACGCAGGGCGTCCAGGCTTTCACGGCCAAGAAGGGCCGCTCGGTCACCACCGTCGGCACGACCGAGGAGATTCTTGGCGCCGGCGTCTCGGCTGAAAAGTTCACCGCGCAGAGCCTGCCCTCTGCCGGTGCCCTCATGAAAGAAAACGACATGCCGAGTCTGTTTGACTAACGGGATCGCTCTTCATCAAACGCTGAGCACGACAAACGCCAAAGGCCCAGACGGAACTACCGCCTGGGTCTTTTTACTAGCTCGAACCTCGCTATAGAAATGGGGCAGCCGGCATCACCTTGATAGCCCGGGTTCCCTGGTCGCTTTGAGATATTCCTCATCGTTCACAGGCTCCAACCACTCATTGGAGGTTTCTTCGCCCGGAACCTCCAACGCCAGATGGGAGAACCAGCTGTCGAGCGCGGCTCCGTGCCAATGCTTCACCTCCGGGGCGATGTTGACCACGTCGCCGGGGCGCAGCTCCTGTGCCGGCTTTCCCCATTCCTGGTAAAACCCTCGACCAGCCACGCAGACGAGGATCTGCCCGCCGCCGCTTTTGGCGTGATGGGCGTGCCAGTTGTTGCGACAGGCGGGCTCGAACGTCACGTTGTAGACGCCGACCTGTTCGGCGGAAAGCGGCGCGAGGTAGCTTTGACCGATAAAGTACTTAGCGAATGCGTCGTTGGGGGCACCGATGGGAAACGCCATCTCGTTTTGGTGCTGCGCCTTTGCGTCGGCGGCGTCGTCGTCCGCCCAGACCTCCTTCGCCATGCGGAAGGCCGCCCATGCCTTGGGCCAGCCTGCGTAAAACGCCGCGTGCGTAAGGATTTCCGCTATCTCCGCCCTGGTCACGCCGTTGTTCTTCGCGGACATCAGATGATATTGGAACGAAGAGTCCGTCAGCCCCTGCGCCATTAGGGCCACCACCGTCACCATGCTGCGGTCTCGAAGGGAGAGCCCGTCTTCTCGGCTCCACACCTCGCCGAACAGCACGTCGTCATTGAGCTGTGCGAATTTGGGGGCGAAGTCCCCCAGGGCATCCCTGCCCGCCGTCTGCTTAATTGCCATGATTTATTTCCTCCTGTCGATGGTTTTGAGTGCAAAACTGCTACCGTGCAGCTAGGCCGCGCCTAGATTCCCATGCCCATTCGTCGCGCCTGCTCTAGAGCGGGGTGACCGGCGATTTCGCCCACACCGTTCACGCCACCGGCGAAAACCGTTCCGGCAAGCGTGCAGCGGGCGAAGCAGTCAACCCATCCCTGCACCGCTTTTTTCGCGCCGTCGAAGGTCGAGCGCCCGTTCTCCGCCGCCGTCGCCAGCAGATACGCCTCGGTGAATGCGTAATCGGAGCCGAAGAGCGGGTTGGCGCGGTCCAGCATGGTTTTGAGCTGGCCACAGACGCTGTAGTAATAGACAGGCGTTGCAAACACCAACACATCCGCATCGTGCATTTTGGTGGCAATTTCCACGGCATCGTCTTGGATGACGCAGCGCCCCAGCTTTAGGCAGGCAAGGCAGCCCCTGCAGAAGCCAAGCTGCTTTTCGCGCAGATGCACGGTTTCCACGCTGTGGCCCGCTTCTCGCGCACCTTTGGCGAATGCGTCCGTCAACGTCTCGGAATTGCCATCCTTTCGAGGACTTGAAGAGACTATCAAAACCGTTTTGCTCATTACGGAATACCCCTTGCACTCCTTATATATATTGACGAAAATAAAGGTAATACCTAAATCTAACTTTAGGTCAAGGAGTTAATTCGAGATTTGTCCGGAGGGACCATGTACACAATCGGACAGGTGGCGGAGATGTTCGGTCTGCCCGTTTCCACGCTGCGTTATTACGACAAGCAGGGATTGTTTCCGGAATTGGAGCGGACGTCCGGCATTCGCCGATTCGGCGATGCGGAACTCGAGGCGCTTCGGGTCATCGAATGCCTGAAGAAAGCTGGGATGGAGATTAAGGACATCCGACTGTTCATGGAGTGGTGCGCAGAAGGCCCATCAACATATCCCCAGCGCAAGGCCATGTTTGAGGAGCGAAAGGCCCACATGGAGTCGGAGATCGCGAAGATGAACCGCGCGCTGGACATGTTGAAGTTCAAATGTTGGTACTACGAGCAGGCGATCCAAGATGGCAACGAGGATAGAGTGAAGGCGCTGATTCCCGACAATTTGCCGGAAGAAATCAAAGATACCTACGATAACGCCCACACTCAATAATGCAGCCCGATACTCAAGGGACTTTGGCAAGGAGTCCTATTCGGGTAGGAGTGCAAAAAGAAGGCCTCCGAACCAGAAGGTTCGGAGGCCATTTGATTTTCCGCCAGGAGGGCTTCCAAGTGCCGGGACGTTTCCCTCGGCTTTTTCTTATCCGGCAGAATCCCACGATATCCCCGCATGACGCTCAGAACTCCTGCTCGCCGAACAGCCACCTCGCGAGGTCCAGCACGAGAGCGCCCTCCCGGGTATAGGGTTCATGCCTCGTGCGGGCGATGAGAACCTTCGGGGACGCATCCCTGACGGACAGCAGCGGCGCGAGCTCCCTCTCGGTTTCGAAACTCGAGATGTTTTTAAGTTTCGAAACTGAGGGGCGATGCACGTAGGCATATTATCGAGAATTTGAAATTCCGACCCCAGTCACAGCATGCTGGCAGCGAGGTCAATGCGCATTCACGCGTGCTACAATGCGGCCATCAGAGATGAAAACACAGTCCCCGTCGGGTAGTCGTGGGCGTGCGGATGTCCGCATCAGTAACCTGCCTCCTTGGTTGTCCCTTCTCTGCATGGTCATCTACATAAAGGAGGAACCAGCCATGCAGATCAGCGTGTCGTCCACCCTGACCGTATATCACGACGGCCAATTCTGGATCGGGCTGGCGGAGCATGTCGAGGACGGAAGGTACGGCGTCGCCCGTATCGTCTTCGGCGCGGAGCCGTCCAATGAGGAGATTTTGCAATTCGTTGTCGGCAAATGGGAGAAGCTCTCGTCCTTCGATGGCAAACCGGCTGAGGCAAGCAAGCCCGCAAAGAACCCCAAGCGACGCGCTCGCGAGGCGGCGAAAGCCCTCAAGCAGCCAGCGATGAGCACCAAGGCGCAGCAGGCGCTCGCGGCACAGAGGGAAGCGTTGAAGCAGGAGTCAGATCATGCAAGAAGCCGACGCCGCGCGGAAGAGGCTGATGCGCGCTACGAACAGAGAAAACTGAAGCGCAAACAGAAGCATCGCGGGCATTGATCGCCATTTGCAGCAAGGCAAACCATATACAGCAGCGGCGTCAGTTCCACTTGAAGCCGACGCCGCGTAGACGCTGATGGTGACGGCTATGCACGGGCACGGGCGCGCCGCCGCACTTCACAGCTTGTTTCTCAAGTATTTGGGACGTACACGCGGCGTTCAAAAATGCGGAGCAACTCCGCATGGCTCGAGACTGAGCCGAGGTGCCCTACTTCTCGCCCTCCAGCAGCCCCACGATGCGGTCGATGTCGACGGCAAAGCGAGGCCTCCCCTCGCGCTCGTAGCGGTCGAGGTACGCCTGACACTCGGAGACAATGCGCTTGGTGTTGCTGTCGATAATGCGCTGGAGCGTCTCATAGTAGGCCGAGCCCTCGGTCCTAAAGCGGCGCTGGTAGGCCTTGGTTATGGGGAACATCTTGATGTAGTGGATGCCGTGGCGGCAGCCGGGGCGCGTCGTGGGGCGGGGTGGCAACGCAAAGTACTGGTCTTTGGGCACGTTAGGGGCGATGTTGGAACGCAGCGGCACGGCGAAGTCCCTGCGCTTCCCGCGGAAACGCAGCCTCACCACCACGATGCAGGGGCGATTGTGCTTAAGCATGAGTTCGCGGTCGCCCTCGACGAGGTCGAAGAAGTCCTGGGAGATGGATACGATCTTCATCGGTTCGCCCCCTTCATACGAGACGGGGCCCGCATCGCTGCAGGCCCCTACAGGTGGGCGATATTCTACGCCTTGCGGCACCCCGTCGCCCACGGAGGTTAAACGTACACGTAAGCCGTACTCTGAAAGCCGCGGCTTCCGGCAAGTAGTTTATACCACGAAAGGCCGCTTTCAATGCGTATAGCTCGCAAAATAACACTCGCTGGGCCGTCACCCCTGGCCGTTACCCTCCAATCTTCATTGGAGTCAGCAGGTCAATTCATATAATCATGGGGGTTTATCCTAAAGGGAATCAAATTTATACCCCCATAACTAAGGAATTATCTATTCCCACTCGATGACTAGAGCCCTGGTGTAATTGGCTGGATCACCGTTCCGGGAACCGGTATCGACCTACCTGTCCGCCAAGCTCCTTCTTCAGCTTCAGCCTAGTATCTGACTCGCGCCGTTATAAGCGAAAACCGAAGAGATGCGTCTTAGCCAAGAAAATAAGGTTAGCCTCATCTTACTGCATGATTCGTGTGTTATAGTTAGATGGCTCTAACTGTTTGGGGGCGACAGCCATGCACGAACGCAAGGGTTTCTGGGACAAGAATGCCGGTCGGTATGACCGTTTCATGCGAAACGACCGGGCGGCGTATGAGAAGATGTATGGGCTGATCCGGCCGGTAGTGAAAGCAAAAACCGTACTGGAGGTTGCCACCGGCACGGGGCTTATCGCAAAGAGCATCGTGAATGCGGCGGCGCACATCGAGGCTACGGACGCTTCTGCAAAGATGATCCTTGAAGCAAAGCGGGGCAATCAATCCGCAAAGCTGCACTTTTCCGTACAAGATATGTTCTGCCTGCCCTATGCACAGAAGTCCTTCGAAGTGGTGATCGCGTCCAACGCGCTTCACATAGTGCCACATCCGGAAAAAGCCCTGCAAGAAATCAGGCGGGTGCTGAAGGACGACGGCGTGCTCATCGCGCCAA
>ERZ1034939.707-NODE-707-length-19374-cov-9.459599_pt1 | contig 19374 bp, 18 predicted proteins | sample MGYA00520626_ERZ1034939 | MGnify/ENA primary metagenome ERZ1034939 (study PRJEB33766, sample SAMN09781751) | gut metagenome | biome: gut microbiome | host: Homo sapiens | place: Madagascar | study: EMG produced TPA metagenomics assembly of the PRJNA485056 data set...
CGCTACCTCCACCTTGGCAAGGTGGCGCTCTACCAGATGAGCTACAGCCGCTTATAAATGGTGCCTCCGATCGGAATCGAACCAATGACACGGGGATTTTCAGTCCCCTGCTCTACCAACTGAGCTACAGAGGCATACAGGAGAAATCGCAGTGCTTTCTCTCCGATCAGCTTTTACATTATAGTACATCGTGCTCATAATGTCAATCATAATTTGCATATTTTTTCATTTTTTATGTAGGTTTGTCAATGATGTGTTACACATAAGGAAAAGCGTTTAGGAAGTAGTCCGGAGATTTCCAGTTAAGTGGCCTGATAGGGAAATGATTGTAAGTTCGTTCTCGGACAGCAAGTTGTCATTTGAATTCCTCGAAGGAAAAGAAACGATGGGTGGCATAGAATTCCTCATTGTCCTTGCGGTGGCTTCTCTCTGCTTTTCCATTGTGTCTTGGTGTGTATGGCTTGATCAGCTTGTGACGAATATTAAGCTGCTCCAAGGTTTTTTCAAAGAGTGTTGGCTTGAGATTTTTAGTACCAACCAGCCGATTTGTGAATTCGCTGCCGTTATCAGTTTGCACGCATTCGATGGCGTAGGAAAACGCTTCACACAATGCTGAATAAACAGTGCGGAAGAATAGGTGCTGTGTTCCGGGAAAGCCTCCAGATAGCGAAAACGGGTGTATTCATCAATGAAGGTGTATTGGTACCATTGTGTCGGTTCTTCTTGACCTACAATACAGAGCCCGGCTTCCTGGTATTCCCTGCTGAACATACGGCCCGGCACAATGATGGCGATGTACTGGGCGCACATGGTAAAGTTGGCGATAATGGCGGTGATCTCGGTCATCACAACCAGCGCAGCCGGGGTCTTTGCCAGCGGCTTCAGCTTGTTGATGATCGTTTCCATCATGCGGGTATCCTCCATGATACCGCCGAACATCATAGCCAGAATACACATGGAAACCGAGTACATCATGCCGGTCAGTCCGCCGCGGTTCAAAAGCTTTGCCACCTCGGCCACGCTGCTCTCGCAGCTGTAGCCGCTCATGCCGCTGATGAACAGCGAGCCGATGTTGCACGCGGGCTGGAAGATCAAACCCACAGCAGCACCCGAGAAAATGCCGAACGAAAGCCCCAGCAGGGCGGGTGCTTTGAGCGCCATCGATACGATAACGCTGACCGGGGGCAGGAGCAGCAGTGGATTCAGGTTAAAGATATTCGCCAGCTTGCCCGAAAGCTCAGCTACCTTTCTCATGTCGGCGCCGCCGCCGTGATACTGCAGAATGCCCAAAATGCCGTAGAATACAAGGCTCAGCGCATACGCTACGCCAGTGCTGTGATAGCCGGTAGGCTGATTGAGGAATCTCACCTTTATTTCGCTAAATTCATATTTAGTGAAATAAATGCCGTAATCAAAATGGCATATCATCTTTGCGGCACAGGTTCCGATTCCGGAGCGTCTTTTAGCAAAATATATACTTGTTCGCCTTGCTCTCAATCTTTGTTCCGTCTACAAAAACTTCACAGTGTTCCGTGAAGCCTTTCTTTTCCAACTGTGCAATATATTGAAAGAACAAGTCCTCAAAGGTTCCCTGTAACTTTGGGTTGCTTCGGAATCTTGCAATCGTGCAATGGTCGGGCACATTCTGATCTTCCAGTAGCCACTGAAACACCAGATTTTCCCGGCACCGTTCCTCAATCTTTCGGCTGTGTAGTATACGCCTTTTATGTAGGCGCATACCAGCACCTTGAATAACACACGTAGCTCGATTTGCGATTTACGGATACCCGAATAAGCGAAATACAATTTTGTATAGTCCAGTTCCTCAAGCTGGTCGCCTGCCTGACAGAGTGCATGATGTTTTCGATTTGAATTTCTGTCTGCATTCGAAAATTTTGCATATTTTTTCACAGCGCCCTCTGTATAAAAGGACTGCCGCCCTGCCGGGGTAGAAATTTCCCGGCAAGGCGGCAGGCTTCACAGTAAAATATGGCAATTCCCCGCTGCGGTAAGCGCCGTTTCACTGCCAAGGCAGCAGCCTTTACAGTGGGTTAAATTTCCTCTTCAAACGAAAGGATCTCCTTGCTGCGGGTGTACTGCTCATATCGCAGGCCGCAGGTGTCGGTTTCCACTTCGCCCAGCTGGTTGTCGTAGGGGTCGGTGCTCCAGAACTGCTTGGGCACGGTGAAGGGCACATAGAAGGCGTTGTTGGCCACCATGCGGTAGGGGTCCAGATTGCCAAAATAAAACTTACGGCGCTCCTCGTTTTCGGCACGAACCGCGCCGATGCCAAAGGAAACATCGGCATACAGCCAGCCGCGCCCTGCAATGTAAAAACGCGCCCAGTCGTGTGCGCCGATAAAATCAGGCTCGGCCACCAAGCCGCTTTGCCACTGGGCCGGAATGCCCGCACAGCGGCACAGTGTGATAAACAGCAGCGCCAGCACGCCGCAGTCCCCCGTGAAGGTGCGGGCACAGTTTTCGGGAATCTCCTCCCGGGAGAAATAGGCGGGCATATAGGTGTACTTGCAGTTCAGCGTGATAAAATCATAAATGCGGCGCGCTTTTTCCAAGGGCGTGGCGCAATTTTCCGTCAGCTCGGCCGTAAGGGCGCGAATGTAGGGTGTAAAGCAGATCTGCGGTGCCTGCTCGGCCAGCGCGGCCTGTGCCTCGGGGGGCAGAGTGCCCTCAGCCGGGGCGTCCGGTTCGGCGGCATCGTGCCAGTGGGCCGTGTGTCGATAGGAATACTCCACGGTGAACTCGTGGTTGGTTTGCATATTCTCCTGCCAGCACACCGTGCGCATGGGGGCGTTTTCGGGCGAAAGCTGCCCGTTTTCGGGATAGAGCTTTTCTATACGGATCTCGCTTTGCTGCTCACAGGCGGCGGGAATGGGCAGATGCACCCGCACGAATCCCGGGGCAAAGCATTCATCCTTGATGCGCACCGAGGCGCGAATGCGAATGCGGTTGGAGAAACTTCCCTCCCGGCGCATCACCTCCATGGCATGGCTCAGGCGGTTATCGCCCTTGCAGCCCTTTCGGGTGCTTTCGGCACCGCCCAGCAAAACGCCTGCGCGCCGCCCAAAGGCGGGCATCGACTTGCACATGCTTTCAAAAAAGCGGTCAAAAATGCGCATTTCGCCGTTCACATAGATCCAGCGGATCTGCCCGGCCGCCAGATGCTGCTGCCATTCCTGCTGGGTGTAATCCGGCACGCTGCTGCGAATTTTGGCCAGCGCCTGCTGGGGGGTAAGGGGATAATCCGAGGGCAGGCGCACAATCATCTCACGCTCGGCCATCAGGCAGCAGCGCAAGGCCCTGGGCAGCGCCTCGCTTTGCAGGCGCTGGTCGATCAGCTCCACCGCCCGGGCAAAATCGCCGTGCAGCTTGCAGCTTAAAATATCCTCGGGCAGGCCGACGGGAATATATTGCAAAAGTTCATTTTGTGTCATAGTAAGTTCCTCTTTTTTTGGGGGCAGCGGCAGCGCCTTAGCAAAAAGGCCCCGTTCTTTTCGGAACGGGGCCGGGCGATGAAACTAAGCTGCATCAGCGCTTAGAATTGTGCGGTGCTGCCTTAGGTAAACATCTGCAGCAGAGCGCCCATGCCAAGGCCCATAAAGTTGCCGAGGGCAGCGCCCAGAACGCCCATCAGAACGCCGATACCGGCGAAGGAGGCATCGTAGGCGGTGGAGATGATGGGCGCAGAAGCCGAGCCGCCGATACAGGCCACGGAAGCCGTGGAGCACATGCAGATGTCCCAGTGGAAGATCTTGGACAGGACGAACATGAGCACAACATGGACCACCAGAATGGCCAGGCCGTAAACCACCCACATGGGAGCCGACACCAGATCGACCAGCGTGGCGGTGGAGGCCAGCAGCGAAACAACCGCGTACAGGTAAACATTGGAAAGCTCGGTCACGGCAGGCAGACGGCCCATGGGAGTCATGGCGCAAATCAGGCCCAACACGGTGACGAACAGAGTGGTGCAGGTGCCCTTATCGAAGAAGGAAAGGCCCACGCTCTTGAAGAAGTCGTTCATCTGAACGCCCACAAACTGAGAAACAGCCGAAACAATGAGGGACAGGCCGATCAGGAACACCCAGTCAGCAGCGCTGGGCTTGGTGTCTTTATCCTTGGCCACCTCGGCATTGGCAGCGGCAGCCACAGCATCCAGCTTGGAAGTGTCGGCCTTGGTGGCGTTGTTCCACTTGCTTGCGTACTTCACGGCAAACAGCAGCAGTGCGATCCACAGCGAGTAGCAGGCGGTGTCCAGTGCCAGTGCGCAGGAATAAGCGCCGGCGTCCACGGGCAGGGCCTCCTGCATGGCGGCCATGTTGGCAGAGCCGCCCACCCACGAAGCGTACAGGGCAGCCGTTGCGCCCCAGGTTTTTTCTGCGCCGCCCAAAGCGCCGGAGAACAGCGGGAACAGCACAAGGAAGCCAATGCCCAGCGTGATGGCACTGCCCATAAAGATGCCGATCATGCGGGGGCCCAGCTTGCCCAGCTTGCGGAAGTCGCAGCGAAGCAGCATGACAAAAATCATGGCATACAGAATGTTGTTCTTGATGGCGCCGTAAGCGGCCGAGCAGCCATCAGAATTGTAAAGGCCGAGGGTGCAGAACAGCATGTTGAACAGATAGATCCATACCAGCGGGGGAATCACATTAAAGATCTTCCATTTTGCATACTTTTCCAGTGCCAGCAATCCGCCTGCCAGCAGCATCAGAAATGCTATGTAGGTGAAGCCGTTTGTGATCGTAAACATAGAATCGCTCTCCTTTTTTTGGGGGATCGGCGGCCTGTGGGGCGCGTTTCCCGTTTTTTATTTGCCAGATGCAGCGGCCCAAGATCTACCCCTGCACCAAAACAGCCTGTAGGTAAAATCAGTCCTCCAAAAGGCGCAGGATATGGGCTTTCACGCCCTCCAGCCGGCTTTGCTTCCAGCGGCCTTCCTCGGCCTTTTGCGAAAACGGCACAACGATGCTAAGATCCATGTGCGCCCCCTCAAAATAGCCGTCCGGCTCGGTGCTGAAGAAATAGCTGTTCCACACTTCGTCCGGGGCATTGGTAAAGCGCTTTGGCTCCAGATACAGCATCTTGCGCTGTTCCTCGCGCACAAAGGCCTTTGCGCCAAGGGGTGCCAGCAGCTCATACTCTTCGGCGGGCACATTTTCAAAAATGCCGGGCAGCGGGGCGGCATCAATGCGTTCTTCCCCGCGCACGATCTGAATGCCCATGGCCTCAAAATCCATTTTTTCTTCGGTAAAGATCAGCTTGAGCAAAATGCCCACATCGGTGTACAGGTGCGCCCGCTGATAATCTGTGTCGAAAATAAAATTGCCCAGCGAATAGAAAATCGCCTTGCCGTTGTCAAACAGCTCGTAGTTTTCGGGCACATGGGGGTGATGCGCCACCACCACATCTGCGCCAAGCTCTAAGAATTTGCAATAGCGATCACGGGTGTAGGGGTTGGGCATGGGGGCAAACTCCTCGCCGCCATGGGAAACCACAATGCACCAGCGGCATTTTGCCTTGATTTCGGCAATGCGGCGTGCAATAGAATCCAGATCGTCCCAGCGGAAGGTGCCCGGCTCGGTGGCTGTGGCGGGAATGCACTCGGCCTGATAGGCCACGCAGAACATTCCGATGCCGCCTGCTTCGTCAAGATACAAAGGCTCCGAGGCTTCTGTCTCGTTCATGCCCGCACCGATGGTGCGGCTGCCCATTTCCGCGGCGATCTTTTTGGTGCTCAGCACGCCCTCGGCCCCGGCATCCATGGTGTGATTGTTACCGATGCTCCAGATATCCGCATGCATATCCTTGAGCACACAGGCGGCGGCGGGGCTCATGCTGTGAAAAAACACACCGCGCGAGCCATCGTCCACAGCATCGATCAGCGCGCCTTCCACATTGGCAACTGTATGATCAGCGCTGTGAAAAAAGTCCAGCACTGGCTTGGATAACAGGTTTTTATCCTCCCAGCGTTTGTCCATGTAGCGGTCAAAGCCAATATCGCCGGTAAAAACGATCGAGGTTTTCTTCGCTTGCATCGTTGCTTCCTCCCTGCAGTTTATTTGGCCAGTTGGTAAAGAGCCTGTGCGTAAATGTGCATATTCTTCATCAGCTTATCCACTTCGATAAACTCATCGGGCTTGTGCTCGCGCACTTCATCCCCCGGGAAGATGGGGCCGAACGCCACCACATTGGGAATGGCCTTGGCATAGGTGCCGCCGCCAATGGATTTTGCCTTGGCGGGCAGGCCGGTTTCCTGAGCATAAACGCCCAGCAGCGTTTTCACCAGCGCACAGTCCTCGGGCATATACAGGCAGGCCTTGTGGGATTCATTGCCCATGGCAAAGCCTGCTTCGGCAAAGGCGCGGGTGCAGGTCGGTGCGCAGTCATCATAGGTAAAGGTGACGGGATAGCGATAGTTGATGCGCACGGTAAAGCCTTCGGCATCGCCCTCGATGGTGCCCAGGTTAAAGCTCAGCGCACCGCTGGCTTCATCGTGCAGCGCAATGCCCAGCTTTGCGCCGGTGGTATCCAGCCCGATGGTTTCTGCAATAAAATGAATGCGGGCGGCTGCCTCGGCCGAAAGGGGCAGCTTATCCAGCGCCATGGCCAGCAGGCCGATGGCATTGATGCCGATCTCCGGCGTTGCGCCGTGGGCGCTCACGCCCGCTGCCTGCAGGGTAAAGCCCCGATCGGTTTCGGTGCAGGAAATGCGCTCTCCGGCGGCCAGCTGCATCAGCTCGGCCCTTTGCTCAGCCGGGCACACGATCTCGGCCCTGGCGGCGGCGGGCACAATGTTGTGGGCCGTGCCGCCCGTGATCGAAGCCAGCTGCACGGGGCCGCTTTGGGTGTAACGGGTGGTGTAATCCACCGTGATAATGCCCTTTTCGCCGTTGATCACGGGATACTCGCCGTCCGGGGTAAAGCCCATCACCGGCAGTTCTCCGCCGTGGGCCTTGTAATACTTCATGTCGGCGCTGCCGGTTTCCTCGTTGGTGCCGAACAACAGGCGAATGCGCCGCCGCAGGGGCAGCCCGCTGTCACGCAGGGCGGCCAGCGCATACAACGCAGCCATGGTGGGGCCCTTATCGTCCATCGAGCCGCGGCCAAACACCTTGCCCTCCTGCACGATGCCGCCAAAGGGATCAAAGCTCCAGCCGTCCCCCTCAGGCACAACATCCAGATGCCCCAAAACGGCGATCATCTCATCGCCGGTGCCGTATTCGCACCAGCCCATCTGATGGTCAAGGTCCACCGTGGCAAAGCCCAGCCCCCGGGCCGCTGCCAGAGCATGCTCTAAGCACTGCTGCACGCCGGGGCCGTAGGGTGCGCCCTCCTGTGCGGGCTGCTGCACGCTGCGAATGCGAATGCTTTCGCAAAGCGTTTGTAAAAGCGGTTCCTTTTGCCGTTCAACGGCCTCGTTCAATGTCATGCTCATGCTCATGCTCCTTACTATAAAAAAATTCCGCCAAAAGCACACCAACCTGAAAACAGCCCATAATGGGAGAAGCTGTTTTTCACGGGGTGCTTTTGCCGGATCTCATTTGCGTTGTAGACAGCGGAAAACTGCCATTTGCAGAATGAAGCAGCAACGCAGCTATTGTTTTTGATGATTTTATTATAATAAGTTTCGTAGTTATTGTCAACATAAATTTATAAATTCTCTTATGTTATTCCCTGTTTTTACTTTATAATATAAAGTTTGCGCAGCGCACTTCTATTTGCCGATTGACAGAAGCTTAAATGTATATTATATTTAAAAGCAGCAGCGCCGTTATTGCTGCAAAATATAAATCGCACGGGGTGAGCAAAGATGCAGCAGAGTTCCGGCCAGCAGGAAAGCTATTATATTGTGGGAGAATCGCGCACCAATGTGGATAATGCCATCACCAAGATCTACGGCAGCTTTTTCATTGCCTTTGAAGTGCTGCCCGCCACCGGCGAGGTGCTGCAGTGTGACTGCTCGGGCACGTTGCCGCTCACCAATGATTTTGTGCGCAGGCTCTTTGTGGGCAAGCGCTTGGAGGCAGACCGTGAGGCCATCGAGGCCGAGGTGAAGCGCCGCTACTACGGCTCATCCAAAAAGGCGGTACTGGTGGCCTATCGCGATGCCCTGAAGCACTTTCAGGCCGCGCTGGCCGAGCAGGCAGACTGAGCCTTGTATCTTATAAAAACAGCAGCTGCTGTTCTCTTTTGGGGGGAACAGCAGCTGCTTTGTGTTTTCAGCAATTATTTTGCGCGGCGGGCAGCCTTACCGGCGGCTTTTTTGGCGCGGGAGCCCTTGCCCGTTTGGATGCGGGTGGACTTGGGGGCCGCCTGCACCGGGGCCGGTGCGGGAACCTGGCTCACGGTTTTGATCTGCTTGGCGGGCACAAGATCAATGCGCCAGGTCTGGTTTTCACCGTCCACATCGTTCCAGATCTGTGCCTGTGCGCCGTTTTCAATGCTCATATCCTTCAGGTCGATCACCTTTTTGGTCAGCACATTGCGCAGCTTCACACGGCCATTGTCCAGCTCTTCCACTACCCAGCGCTGGCTTTTGCCCGGGGTGCTGGCCCACTGGTGTACCCATGTGCCGTTGGCATTGCCGCCCAGTGCCAGATCCATGGCCTTATCTGTAAAGCAGTTCACAATGCGCCATTCGTTTTCTCCGGCCTCCACAAACTTCCACTGCTGCCAAGGCTGGCCCTCATAGCTCCACAGGCGAACCGATGCGCCGTTTTCGGTGTTGTAATCGGCCACTTCCAAAACACGGTTGTTCACAGCGGCAATGGTGTAAACATTGCCCTCGCGGATCACGGTATGTGCTGTTTTTTTCATTCTGATAACCTCCCGAAGCAGCGCCAAGGCTTTGTGCGCCGCCATCTTTTCAGAGAAATTTATTTTGCGCGATAACGCGGCATTAAAACACCAGATTCTATTCTAATTATTATAGCAAATAAATTTCTGTATTACTACCCAAAAAAATCAAAACTTCTTTGGGCGGTTTGCTCATGCAAAACACCCCGGGTGCTTGCTTGCCCGGGGTGTTTCGTCACGAACATTCAGGAGAAATGAAAAAATGGCATAGATCAGCCCTTTACGGCGGCAAAACCGGCCTCCAGATCGGCAAGGATATCATCGATATGCTCGGTGCCGATGGACAGGCGAATGGTGTTCTGCTTGATGCCCACATTGGCCAGCTCGGCATCGCTCAGCTGGCTGTGGGTGGTAGAAGCCGGGTGGATCACCAGACTCTTTACATCGGCCACATTGGCCAGCAGGCTGAACAGCTTCAAATGGTCAATAAATGCAAAGGCTTCCTTGCGCCCGCCCTTGATCTCAAAAGTAAAGATCGAGCCGCCGCCGTTGGGGAAATAGCGCTGGTACAGCGCATGGTCGGGGTGATCGGGCAGACTGGGGTGGTTCACCTTTTCCACCAGCGGATGGGCAGCCAGATACTCCACCACCTTTTTGGTGTTCTCGGCGTGGCGCTCCAGGCGCAGGCTCAGGGTCTCGGTGCCCTGCAGCAGCAAAAATGCGGCAAAGGGGCTGATGCAAGCGCCCTGATCGCGCAGAAGAATGGCGCGGATATAGGTTACAAAAGCAGCCTTTCCGGCGGCCTCGGTAAAACGCACCCCGTGGTAGCTGGGGTTGGGCTCGCTGATCCACGGATATTTGCCCGAGGCAGCCCAGTCAAAGGTGCCGCCGTCCACGATCACGCCGCCCAGGGTGGTGCCGTGGCCGCCGATAAACTTGGTGGCGGAATGCACCACCACATCTGCGCCGTGCTCAATGGGGCGGATCAGATACGGGGTGCCGAAGGTGTTGTCGATCACCAGCGGCAGGCCGTGGCGGTGTGCGATCTCGGCAATGGCGTCGATATCGGGAATATCGCAGTTGGGGTTGCCCAGCGTTTCAATATACACCGCCTTGGTGTTGGGCTGAATGGCGTTTTCCACCTGGGCCAGATCATGCGCATCCACAAAAGTGGACTCAATGCCGTACAGCGGCAGCGTGTGCTCCAACAGGTTGCTGGTGCCGCCGTAAATGGTTTTCTGCGCCACGATATGCTCGCCTGCCTTGGCCAGTGCCTGAATGGCATAGGTGATGGCAGCAGCGCCCGAGGCCACGGCCAAACCGGCCACGCCGCCCTCTAAAGCGGCAATGCGGTCCTCAAACACGCCCTGTGTCGAGTTGGTCAGGCGGCCGTAGATATTGCCTGCATCGGCCAGGCCAAAGCGGTCGGCTGCGTGCTGGCTGTTGCGGAACACATAGCTGGTGGTGGCGTAAATGGGCACAGCGCGTGCATCGCTGGCGGGGTCAGGAGTTTCCTGGCCCACATGAAGCTGCAGGGTTTCAAATTTATAATTCGACATAATCATTTCCTCTTTTCGATTGATTCAGAATGTGTTTGGTTCGGTCAAAGGGTCTTTTCGCCCAAACGCTCACATTCGCCCAAATCGAAAATTGCTGCGCAGCAGCTGAAGGAAATAATGGTTCATACAAATGCATCCCTTTCCTAAGATGTAGAGGGGGCAGCCGCTCTTTGCTGCGGCTGATGCTATTATTATAACCTACTTACCCAGCATGTCAATAGGTTATTAAAAGAAATTTTCAAAGAATTTATTGGTGTTCTGAATGGGTCTCCTCATCATCCGCTAGCGCCAATGGGGATCGGCATCCATAATGGAATCCTTTTTTACACGAAAAACCGCCTGTATTTCTACAAGCGGTTCTTTGCTTTGTCGTTTATTCATCTGTTGTACTGTCTCCGAACAAAATCCGCATATAATCGCGGCGGGCATAGAGAATACGGTCAATAAAAACTTCGCTGCCGTAAGCACGATAAAAGCTGATGTAATTGCCGCTTACGATAAAGCGATAATCGCTCACTATATCCGCAATCGAAGATAGCAAAGCCCCGGCCTGTGCATGATTCTGTAAAATGCGCAGACTCTTTGTAATTCGGCTTACAGTTGCCAATGCTGCGGCTGGATTCAGTAACTCTTCTTCTATATAGGCTTTGATTTCCAACAGATCGTTTTGGGCTTCTTCGGATAAATGCAAATTATTCATTGACGATCCCCAGGCTCTTCTCCACGGCTTCCAATGTCAGCCAGCCTTTCTCTTCACCGGATTTTCGGCCCTTTGCAAGTTCATTCATCAGCCGGAAAGTTGCCTGCATCTTTTCAAAATCCTTCATATCAAGAATTGCATATCTGCCGCGCCCGTTCTTTGTCAGAAAAACCGGAGCGCCAACAGCCACATCATGCAGCACATCGCTGTAATTTCGAAGATCGGAAATGGGTTTGATATTTGGCATATTGCTCAACTCCCTTCACCCATAGTATACCCTCATCTGCTGTAAAATTCAACCGCATTTTTTACAGCACATGAATGGTAGGTGTTGCAAAAATAGCTAAAAAGATCGCCCATAAGATCGCCCTGTGATAGAAAATTTCTTTGGACTGCTCAAAAGTAAACTGCGGCATTTGCAAAAATTTCAATCTGCCGAACACTTCAGGCGGAAATTCATTGAATCCATAGATTGCTGCAGCCGCCGCAGCATCAAGGCAAAATCGAAGGGCTTGCCGCCTGCAATTCACAGACAGCAAGCCCTTTCAGCATATTGCTCACTCATTCAAAATCCTTCGCTGCAGCGTTTTTAGATCCTCTTTGGTGTCAATATCAAACAGCTCCTCGGCGCGCTGCGCCTGCACACAGCGCACAAGCTGCGGGTGGGCTTTCAGCACAGCGCCGCCTCCCTGCCCTGCGGGCAGGCAGCACAGCTCGGCAAAAAATGTGCGTGAAAACGCGGCGGGCGCGCCAACCTGCCCGCCAAAGGCCGTGCGCCACAGGCATTCGGGCACGCTTTGGGCCGCTGCCGCCAGGGCCAGCAGCGTTTCGGGCGAAAGGCAGGGCTGGTCAGCCGGGCAGAACACCGCCCCGGCCAGCCCGGGCTTCAGTGCCTGCACCCCAAGGCGCACCGCATCGCTGCGCCCGGGCAGCGTGTGCAGCACCGTGCGCACACCGCAGCTTTGGGCAAAGCGGGCGGCCTCGGCGCTGCGGGTAACCACCACACGGTCTGCAAACAGGCCGCTTGTGGCCTGCAGGGTGTAGTGCAAAAGAGGCCTTGCGCAAAACTCGGCCAGCAGCTTGCTGCCCCCAAAGCGCCGCCCCAGCCCCGAGGCCATGATCACGCAGCCCATCTGCGCGGCAGGCGCATCCAGATCCAGCACCAGCGCATCCGGCCGGCTGAGCTGCCTTTGCAAAAACGGCAGTTCCTGCTTGCGCACGGCCGCCGCCACGCGCTTTTGGGCAAACAGTGTGTCCAGCGCGGCGGCATAGCATTCGCTGCCGCTCTCCAAAAAGCCGATCTCATCCAGCAGCACAAACTCGCTTTGGGCCGCTGCCGCCTGCCGCACTGCGCCCGCCGCCTCGCACAGGCCGCTCTCAAGCGGCTTCATGCGCTGCTGGGGCTGCGCCGCCGATGCCTGCCCCATGGCCCCGATCTGAATTTGCATTTTTCCCCAAGGCCCGGCCAGCCACACGCCTTTTCCGGGCACAAGAGCGCTGCGGATGCAGGGGGTGCCCACCGGCAGGGGCAGGGCGCCAAACGCCGTGGGTTTGCCGCTGCCCCGCCCGCCCCTGAGCAGCAGGGGGCGGTTACCGCTGGCCCGAAAAATATTCCAGATAGAGCTGGGCGTTAGCCTGCTCACAGGCTGCTTTGTAGGCTCCATACCGCTGCAAAAACTCCTTTCCCTGTTGTGTCAGCTGGCTGCCGCCGCCCGCCGTGCCGCCGGTGTGCCGGGCGGTAAGCGCATAGCCCAGCCCCTTTTCTGCCTGCTTTACAAGGCGCAGCGCCTTGGAATAGGCCATGCCCATCTCGGCTGCCGCCTGCCGCAGCGAGCCGGTTTTTTCCAGCCCCAGCAGCAGCTGATAAGGCCCGTCACCGAAAAATCTTTGGCTATCATCGTCTAAAAACAGCACCTTTGTGGTGATCTTCATCTGCGTTTCTCCCGCCTTTTGTGTTTGCCGCCTGGCCCGGCATGGCAGCACCGGGCCGCAGCCCCCAAAATAAGTACCGGCATTATAGCACTTTTGCATTCCAAAAACAATCAGAATTTGCTATAATAATGGTGATTCTTATACATTATTAAAAAAGCTGCCCCGGGCGTGCCGGGCCGCAGCCGCCATACAGCCGCGCCAAGCGGCGGGAACGGAGAACCGACATGAAAACCATACAAACCTACCACCGAGCCAAAACGCTGGCCGAAGCCTATGAACTCAACCAGAAAAAAACCAGCACGATCCTGGGCGGTATGATGTGGCTGAACATGAGCGGTGGCCGCATCGGCACGGCCATCGATCTGTGTGAGCTGGGCTTAAACACCATCACCGAAACCGAGGAGGAGATCTCCATCGGTGCCATGACCACCCTGCGCCAGCTGGAAACCTCGCCCATCCTGGCCGCTTACACCGGCGGCGCCATGGCCGAGGCCGTCAAGGATATCGTGGGCGTGCAGTTCCGCAACATGGCCACCCTGGGCGGCAGCCTGTGGGGGCGCTTTGGCTTCAGCGATCTGCTCACGCTGTTTTTGCCCTTGGACAGCTCTGTCGAGCTGTTTCACGGCGGCATTCTGCCGCTTTCGGAATTTGCCGAAAAGCCCTATGACCGCGACATTCTGGTGCGCCTGATCCTCAAAAAAACGCCCGTGAAAATGGCCTACAGCACCGTGCGCACCCAGAAAACCGATTTCCCTGCCCTCAACTGTTCGGTGGTGCTGGCAAACGGCACCCTGCGCGCCGCCGTGGGGGCCCGGCCGGACCGTGCGGTGCTTGTCACCCTGCCCCAAATGCCCGAAAGCGCTGCCGCCTTCGGCAAAATGCTGGCCGAGGCGGTGCCCATGGGCAGCAATCTGCGCGGCAGTGCCGCCTATCGCACCCATCTGGCCGCTGTGCTGGGCGAACGCTGCTTTGCCCGCCTCACCGCCCCGCAAAAGGAGGAAGTATAATGGAGATCACACTCACCCTGAACGGCCGCCCGGTAACGGCCTCGATCTCGCCGGATCTGCTGCTGATCGATTTTCTGCGCGATCACGGCTGCCTCAGCGTAAAGCGCGGCTGCGAAAGCGAGGTGTGCGGCCTGTGCACTGTATTGATGGACGGCCAGCCCATTCTTTCCTGCTCGATGCTCACGGCGCGCGCAGCCGGGCACAGCATTTACACGCTGGAGGGCCTGCAGGCCGAAGCACAGGAATTCGTGGGCTTTATCGCCGATCAGGGGGCTGACCAGTGCGGCTTCTGCAACCCCGGCTTTGTGATGAACACCATTGCGCTGCTGCGGGAAAACCCCGACCCCACCGACGATGAGATCCGCGCATTTCTGGCGGGCAATCTGTGCCGCTGCTCGGGCTACGAGGGCCAGCTGCGGGGCATTCGCAGCTTTTTAAACACCCGAAACGCCAAAAAGGAGGAAAAAGCATGAGCCAGCCAACCAACTTCCGCACCGTGGGCCAAACGATGCGCAAAAAAGACTCCATGCAGCTTTTGCTTGGCAAGGGCGTTTACACCGATGATATCGTGCGCAGCCGCAGCCCGCTGGTGGTCAAGCTGCTGCGCAGCCCCCACGCCAACGCCATTGTGCAGAGCATTCGCACCGACATTGCCAAAAAAGTGCCGGGCGTGGTGGATGTTTACACATGGGAGGATGTGCCCCAAAAGCGCTTTGCCATTGCCGGGCAAACCTTTCCCGAGCCCTCGCCCTATGACCGCCTGATCTTAGACCGCCATGTGCGCTTTGTGGGCGATGCCGTGGCCATTGTGGCCGCCGAGGACGAAAAGGCCGCCCAGAAAGCCCTGAAGCTGATCAAAGTGGAATATCAGGTGCTGGAGCCCCTGCTGGATTTCCGCACCGCCAAGGACAACCCCCTTCTGGTACACCCCGAGGAGGATTGGTTCCCGCCCTGCCCGGTGGGCGGCGACAACCGGCGCAATCTGGTGGCCAGCGGGCTGGAGCAGGACGGCGATGTGGATGCCGTGATGGCCGACTGTGACATTGTGATCGACCGCACCTACCACACCCGGGCCTTCAATCAGGCCATGATGGAAACCTTCCGCTCCTACTGTGAGATGGATGTATACGGCCGCCTGCATGTGATCAGCTCCACGCAGATCGTGTTCCACACGCGCCGCATTCTTTCCAATGCGCTGGGCATTCCCAAAAGCCGCATCCGCGTGGAAAAGCCGCGCATCGGCGGCGGCTTTGGCGCCAAGCAAACCGCCGTGTGCGATGTTTACCCGGCCTTTGTGACGCTCAAAACCGGCCGCCCTGCCGAGATCATCTACACCCGCGAGGAATCCCAGATCGCAGGCTCGCCCCGCCACGAAATGCAGGTGCGCGTGCGTTTGGGTGCCAGCAAGGAGGGCCGCATTCGCGTGCTGGACCTGTACACCCTTTCCAACTCGGGCGCTTACGGCGAGCATGGCCCCACCACGGTGGGCCTTTCGGGGCACAAATCCATTCCTCTGTACACCGCCTCGCTGGAGGCCTTCCGCTTTGGCTATGATGTGGTGTACACCAATGTGCAGGCCGCCGGTGCCTACCGCGGCTACGGCGCAACGCAGGGCCTGTTTGCGCTGGAATCGGCCGTGAACGAGCTGGCCGAAAAGCTGGGGCAGGACCCCACGCGCCTGCGCGATGCCAATATGCTGCGTGAGGGCATGTATATGCCCGCCTACTACGGCGAAACCGCCCGCGCCTGCGCGCTGGACCGCTGCATGGAGCGCTGCCGCCAGATCTTTGACTGGGAGCATAAATACCCCGTGCGGGATATGGGCGACGGCCGCATTCGCGCCGCCGGTGTGGCCATGGCCATGCAGGGCTCGTGCATTTCCAATCTGGATGTGGGCTCGGCTGTGGTGCGCCTGGCAGACGACGGCACCTTCAATCTGATGATCGGCGCTGCGGATATGGGCACCGGCTGTGACACCGTTCTGGCACAGATGACCGCCGAATGCATGGATTGCTCGGTGGATGACGTGGCCGTTTTCGGTGCCGACACCGATGCCTCCCCCTACGATTCCGGCTCGTATGCTTCCTCCACCACCTACCTGACCGGCAAGGCCGTGAGCGAAGCCTGCGACAAGCTGAAAAAAAATCTGATCGGCATTGCGGCCGAGCTGCTTTCCTGCCCCGAGGATTCGCTGGAATTCGTGAAGGGCGGCGTAAAAGAGCTGGGCGGTGAGCAGCGCTTTGTAAGCCTTACGCAGCTTGCCGTAAAATCGCAGCTCAACAGCTCCCACACCGCCGAAGCCGCCGCCAGCTGCGCCTCGCCGGTTTCGCCCCCGCCCTACATGGTGGGCATGGCCGAGATCGAGGTAGACACCCGCACCGGCGTGGTGACCGTGCTGGACTATAAGGCCGTGGTGGACTGCGGCACCCCCATCAACCCCGCTTTGGCCCGCATTCAAACCGAGGGCGGCATTGTGCAGGGCATCGGCCACACGCTGATGGAAAATGTCACCTACGGCTCCCGGGGGCAGATTCTGGAAAACTCCTTTATGCAATACCGCCTGCCCACGCGCCTGGATATGGGCAAATTGCAGGTGGAGTTTGAATCCAGCTTTGAGCCCACCCAGCCCTTTGGCGCAAAATCCATCGGTGAGATCGTAATCAACACCCCCGCCCCCGCCATTGCCCACGCCATTTACCGCGCCACCGGCGTGTGGCACCGCACGCTGCCCATCACAGCCGAGCAGATCGCTCTGGGCCTGGAAACCTGAGGATAAAAATTGCGGCTATGCTCCCATAGGCAGTTTGCAAATGCCGCTTTTGCAGCAGAACGAGCCTATCCGAGAGGCAGCTGTTGCAAAATTTGCAGCAACTGCATCCGACGGAAAGACTTATCAGGCTGAATTTTATAATCTGGATGGTATTATTTCCGTTGGTTACCGGGGCAAAACCAACCGGGACACACAATTTCGTATTTGGGCAACCGGCATTCTGAAAGAATCTATGCGCAAGGAATTTGTGCCGGATGATAAGCGTTTGAAAAATCGCTATAAAGGTAGCGACTTGCCCGAAGATTCAACTTGTGCAAATTTTGCACAAGTTGAGGATAACAGAACTTAAAAGAATCTATTATGGGCGGCGAAGGCTGGAACTAAAACGGCTCGCCGAAGCCGACTTCAGTCATTCACAGTGCGCAAAAGTTGGCTTTTTATAAGAGCCCTCTCGGTTTTGAGCCTATTGAGGATAAAAAAATTGGAGACTGCCTTGCAGCCTCCAATTTTTTTGTTTCTTATGGCTTTGCCGCTGCGCCTTGGCGGGCGGGGCGAATGTCGTAGCGATACACGGCCAGCGCAAAGCTGGAAAGCGCCAACACCTCAATGGCAGCGCAGCTGTACGAGCCCAGCAGCAGGTTGGCCAAAAGGATCGGCGGCGAATTGAGCAAATACAAAAGCCGCGTCACGCGCATATCATGCACCCACAGCGCCACGGTGGTGCACAGCATCGAAAAGGTCAGCAAGGCGCTGGGGGCCCCCTGCCAGGTCACGGCGGCGCTGGCCAGATACAGGCCCATCAAAACGGCCAGCCACAGGCGGCTTTTGGCCCACGGGCGGTCGTTATAGCGGCACAGCAGCGCCCGCAGAATGCCAATGCAGTTGGTGGCCACGGCAGTTCCGGCCCCCAAAATGCCGTAATGCAGAATCCACATGCCGCAGCACAGAAGCTGCAAGGTCAGAATGCGCCTGCGATCGGCCGACTGCAGCGAGGTGATGGCGATCAGCGAGGGGATCAGCCCCAAAAGCTGCACAAAAATAAACCACATATATGCGTTATCCTTTCTGTTTTCTTTCCCATTTATCGAATTTTGTGCCCTGCCTTGGGCGCAAAAAAACAGCGGCTGCAAATCTCTCTGTTTATCAGTCAAAAACAGAGAAATTTATAGCCGCTGCGGCAATTCGCAAATGCTTTCAAAGCACTTTGTACAGTTATAGTATATTGATTTCCGCCGCACTGTCCATGGATTTTTCGTGCATCGCACGGCAGTATTTGTTTTATAAAAAGCTCAGCCGGGCTGCGCCGCACCCACGCCGTTTTGCAAATCCTGCATAAAGGCATCCATGGCGGCCAGGCGGGCCTTCACATAGGCGCGAAATTCGCCAAGATCCTGCATTCCGTCCCAGTGGGCGGTTTGCGGCCAGCGGGCATAGTCACGCTCGTAGGCCCCCGAGGCAAACACCGCCGCCTCGCATTCGTCCAGCATACGCATCAGGCTTTCCTCGCTCCACGCGCCTGCCCGCAGCGCCTGATAGCGCTGCTGCACGGCGGCCAGCGTTTCGGCATCGCCGTAGGCCAGCAGCTTGTGTATGGGGTTCAGGGTCATCAGCACATGGTCCTGCGGCGAAAGCGAGGCCGAAGGGTCCTCGGCCGAAACGGCCCCCCAGGTCAGGTCAAAATCCCAGGGCGTAAACAAAATGCGCACCCCATCCGGGGTCTGCTTGGTGGTAAGGCGATAGTTATACAGCGTGCCTTCGTCCAGCACCTGATCCACACCCTGCACCAGATTGGTAAACAGCCAGCAGTCAATGGCGCTCTGCTGGTCTGCCAGCTGCTTCAGCGCCTGGGTGTCCGCTTGCTGTGCGCCCAGCAGCGTTTTGTAATACTGCTTCAGGGGTGCCCACACCCCGGCCCAATCCGTGTTCACGGTGTCGCCCGCAATGATCTCATAGCCCGGGATCTCGGCAGGCACATCAAAGTCGATCTTGGCTTCGCTCACCAGAAAATCCTGCTTGGAAAAAGTATGCTCGCCCTCGTCCACCTGCAGCTGCTTGCCGTCAATGGGGTAGCTCAGCGCATACAGGCCCCAGTAGCGCCCGTTCAAAAACAGCTCGGTATACCGGTATTCGTTGCTGTTCTGCAGCCCAAAGGCGTTGCTTTCGCCGCAGCTTTCCCGCCACAAATTGGCCGTGAACACCTGCCGGATCTTTTCCGCCTCGGTGTAGTCCGCATATAAGATCCAGTCGCCGTCATTGCGCAGGCCCAGCAGGGCCATATCGTTTTCCTCGCCGTTTGCGTGGCGCAGAGTAAAGCGGAAGCCCTTTTTGTCAAACCGGGCGCTGCCGATGCCGCGCACATGAATGCTGCCCGTGCCCTGCACCACCGATGCCCCGGCGCTGGGGCGGTTGTCATACAGGGTCAGGCGCAGCTCGCTGCTTTGGTATTTTTCAATCTGTTCGGGCTGGCCGGGCACCTGCAGGCTCAAAATGGGCAGCGGCGTACACACCAGCTGCAGGGTCTGGTATTCGGTTTTGGTGTAGGCCAGCAGCTGCAAGGTGCCGCCGCTGGGCATGGCCTTGCCCTCAAAATCC
>ERZ1034939.710-NODE-710-length-19328-cov-7.058476_pt1 | contig 19328 bp, 18 predicted proteins | sample MGYA00520626_ERZ1034939 | MGnify/ENA primary metagenome ERZ1034939 (study PRJEB33766, sample SAMN09781751) | gut metagenome | biome: gut microbiome | host: Homo sapiens | place: Madagascar | study: EMG produced TPA metagenomics assembly of the PRJNA485056 data set...
CACCAGGTACCGTACCAGTGCTTGTGTACTGCCACATAGTATATTTATATGGATAGTAAGGAGCTGCAGTCTGATATCCTGCGAACCACTTGTCGTAAGATTCAAGACGATTAAGTTCAACATTGTCCATAAAGTACAAGAGATTACTATATATGAGCGGTGTGTATCCGGCAGCCTTTATGGTATCACAGAAGGCTATAACAACATCAGTAAGCTCACTTGCACTAAGCTTTTCCTGACGGAAGGAATCATTTTCTATAGCCTCTATATCAATAGCTACAGGGTATGTAACATTGTAAGGTCTTATAAGGTCAAGCACATAGTTGGCCTCTTCAACAGCTTCATCACGGCTTACAGCCTGTGTGTAGAAATATACTCCGACATCAACATTGTTGGTAAGAGCACTTGTTATATACTTTTCAAAAGAAGTATCCTTGACAAGAAGTCCTGAACCATAAGCTCTGTAGCCACATCTTATCATAGCATAATCTATGCCAGCTGACTTTGCCTTGGCAAAATCTACATCAGAGTTGTATCTTGAAAGATCAATTCCCGTATACGTTTTAGTCGATTTATCATCAGAATATGTCATAAAACCATTATCATTGCGTGTGAATCCGGATGTGCTGTAATCAGTTTTTGCAAGGGCAGGGTCAATGTCAGCAAAAACATAATTTCCCTTCCTGTTAGAATATACAATGTTATCAGGATACAGCTTCTTAAGTATAGAAAGTGTCGATGAACCGCTCTCAAACTGTTCACGTATAGAGTTAAGTAAATCCTCTTTCTCAGAAGCTTTTGCAACATCAAGATCCTTTGATTCAAGCTGTGCAACTGTATGTTTGGTGCGTGTGTGGTCAGTAACAAGAAGAAAAATATTAGCAGCTATAGAAATGATTGCTGTTACTAAAAGTACAATCGTTAATGGCGATATTGAAACTTTTCTTTTGTTTTTCTTTTTCTGCCCCTTTTTTCCTGTATTCAGAATATCATCATTAAAGTTGTTGTTTAATGAGATATCATCTGTATTCTTATGCATATATATCCCTCCGTATGTTAATGATGTAAGCGCCAAAAGATGTTTTGACCCTTATGTCTGTAATTAGTGTATACGAGTGATATATAAAAGTCAAATGCGATGTAAAAATCATTGGTTGTAATATGATGTAAGAATCATCGGTTGCAAATGTAATGTGAAAATCATCGGCTGCAAAACCCCAATTAATAGGTAAAGATTAAAAACTAATAAAAACCAATAAAAAAACTGATTAAAAAACTAAAAAAAATATTGACAATATAGTTAACATATAGTATATATAAGATACACCATATATATATACATCAGACATTTGGAATATATGAATATATTTCAGATTCTTTAGCCTTCTGGAGAAGGTATTTATAGCGTTTCTGCTCGGAGTTAAGCTGATATATATAACAGTCTATTAGATCCGGGTCAGTAGCATTATCAAAGTTGGCATACGCAGCACTAAGTGCAGCTTTCGTCAGATTTATTTCCTCAACAAGATATTTTTCATCATATGTAGCAGGTTCTTTTTTCTTGCAGAACAGTTTCATTTCTGTTACCCCATTTCCTTATTTTTATAAAGTATAGTCATAAGCTGGCAGATCTATACATTAAAGGGAATATTTTTATAAAATGTTTGCCTTTGTCAGATTCACAGGTATTAATAAGATTATGGGAGAAGCAAAAATCATGGAAATATGTATGAAAATGTGGGTTGGAATATATAAAGAAATATTGTCAGGGCATATGGATGTAGTAAGATATTTAGTTTTAGTGATGGTTACGATGGCGGCAGCAGCAGATGATTATAAAAGATATAAGATATCAAACAGAATAATCATAGGGGGTCTGATATTGTCAGCAATGGTGTGTATTGCAGAAATGTATATGATGCATGTAGTAAGTAAAAATGGTGTGGATATTACGTATGGAGGTTATAAGGGTTATAAAGATATTGGTTTAATGTATTTATCAGGTATGGTGTGGGCACTGGTTGTCAGTTATGTGTTGTATAAGGTCAGGGCAATAGGGGCAGGTGATGTAAAGCTTTTTATGGTTGTGGGAACGTTTATGGGATATAAGGATGTGATGTATATTATTGTTATTGCATTATTTGCAGGAGCGTTTATTGGTGTGGCAGAGGCTTTTGGCAGAAAGGAAATCATGCTGGTTACAGGAAAAAGCATGCATAAATTCCATTTTTCATATGCAATAATGGCAGGTGTATGTATGATGGTGTTTTTAAAGTCAGCCGGAATATAAAGGAGGTGTGATGATAATTGGGAAAAGGAAATGTATGTGTTATATATGATCCGGATGAACGTTACGCAAAACGCCTTATGGGGATAATTAACGATGATAAAGATATTCCGTATAAGGCAAGAATGTTTACAAGAAAAGAAGAATTTAACAAGTATATAGCTGGTAACGATACAGACGTGCTTATGGTTAATGAGGAATGTTATACTTATGAGATTCAGAAAAAGAGCAATAATAATGTTATTGTTTTATGTGAAGAAGAAAATGAAGCAAGGAGGATTAATGATAGAAAAAAGGAAGGACATACAGGTGTATGTAAGTATCAGCCGGCATATCAGCTGTTAGGTACAATATCTAAAAAACATACAGAAACAGGGCAGAATGAAAAGGAAAAAAGTTTTAAGTGCATAGGTGTATATGGATTCAATTCTTCTTTAAGGGTTATGCTTGCACTTGTAATATCAGCCGCTTTTTCAAGAAAGGGAAAAACACTGTTTATAAACCTTGATGAATTCTCAGGTATTGAACATATAATGGGAAGTGATGAATCAAGAAATCTCTCAGATGCTTTATATATGTTTAAACAGGCAGGAATGCAGTATACAGATGGCATCCGCCGTAGTATACATTTTACAGATATGTTTGATTATATCCCGGCAGTAGTATCCGCAGATGATATATCATATGCAGGGGATATGCTTCTTTCGCAGTTTATTGATGCAGCTGCATATAACGGACAATACATGTATGTAGTGATCAATATATCAGAAGGAATCACAAGACCATGGAAACTGATGGAAAAATGTGATGTGACATATATAGCTGATAGTGGCGAATATATAGAAGGCTGCAGGTTTGATAATCTTAAAAGATATCTTATAGAGAATGACATGGAGCAGGTGTCTGATAGTATAATGAGGATTAATCTTAAAACAAAAGAGGATGTTGATGTGAATTTCCTTCAGAGAATCATGTATACAGAAGCGTATGGCTGTGTGAGCGAGTTGATTAATTATTTGTAGTTTTATGGATGAATTGTTTATAAAATTAAAAAAGGAAATATATGAAGAGCTTGATGTAAGCCTTGATATATCGGATGATTATCTTTATGAAATAATAGATGAGTGTATATATAAAGCAACGGCAGTAAAAAGACTGTCACTTAACCAGAGAGAAATGTTAAGGACACGGTTATATAATTCAATCAAGAAGCTTGATGTATTGCAGGAGCTTATAGAGGATGATGAGATAACAGAAATAATGGTAAATGGTTATGACAATATATTTATAGAAAGGAATGGATGTATAACAAGGTGTGAAAGACAGTTTGAAAGTGAGGAAAAGCTTGCTGATGTAGCACAGAGAATAGCAGCAATGTCAAATAAAATCATTAATGAGTCGTCACCTATCGTAGATACAAGACTGCCGGATGGGTCAAGAGTCAATATGGTATTACCGCCAATAGCGATAGATGGCCCGATAATAACTATAAGAAAATTCTATAGAACACCCATGGACATTAAAAGAATGATACAGGCAGGTTCTATAACAGTTGAAGCAGCAGATTTTCTTAAGCTGCTCGTTAAAGCGAAATATAATATATTCGTATCTGGAGGTACAGGAAGTGGTAAAACAACATTTCTTAATGCCTTATCTAATTATATCCCAAAGGATGAAAGAATACTTACAATAGAAGATTCCGCAGAGCTTCAGATATCCGGCGTTGATAACCTTGTAAGGCTTGAAGTAAGAAGGGCAAACATGGAAGGAGATAATGAGGTTACAATAAGGGATCTGATTAAGTCAAGTCTAAGAATGCGTCCCGACCGCGTGATAGTTGGAGAGGTCAGGGGCGAGGAGGCGCTTGATATGCTGCAGGCCATGGGAACAGGGCATGATGGCAGTCTTTCTACAGGACATGCCAACAGTCCAGGGGATATGCTTGTAAGGCTGAGAACTATGGTTCTTATGGGCATGAATATGCCAGTGGAAGCAATAGACAGGCAGATATCGTCAGCTATAGATATAATAGTGCATCTTAAGAGAATGAGGGATAAGACAAGAAAGGTTGTTGAGATATCAGAGGTGTGTGATTATGGTGAGAAAGGGTTTGAACTTATTCCACTGTTTAGATTCGTGGAAGAAGGCGAAGATGAAAGCGGAAGGATTATTGGTGAACTTAAGAAAACAGAATATAAGCTTCAAAACCAGAGTAAGCTGCTTTCCTATACTGGATGCAATTCCCCAAAATAAAAATGAGCTTATATATTATCTTCAGGGAATAGCAGTGATTGTTCTTGCTGCATATTTATTCTATAACAGCTTACGGTCATGCATATTCTTAAGTCCGGTTATCCCCATATATGTTGTGTTACGTAAAAGGGAAGCTTATGGTAAAAAAATAAGCTGTAAAACCATGGAGTTCAGTGATGGAATGCAGGCGGTTTCATTTGCGTTAAATACGGGTTACTCGATTGAAAATGCGTTTGCAGAAGCAGTGGGTGAGCTTGAACTTCTATATGGAAAAGAGTCATCTATAGTCATGGAGTTCAGGATGATGGTAAACAGAATAAAAAGAAACGAAAACCTTGAAGATATTATGGATGATTACGCAAAAACATTAAATATAGACGATGTCAGCTATTTTTCGGAAATATTCAGATATGCCAAAAGAAGTGGTGGTGATATTCCAGCGATTATTAAACAGACGACAAAAATGATAAGGGAAAAGTCAGAAGTCCAGATGGAAATAGACACGATAATAAGCGGAAGAAAAATGGAGCAGAAGATTATGGTGTGTATTCCATTGGGGATACTTATATATCTTAGAATGACAACACAGGGGTTTGTCGATGTGCTATATGGTAATGTGCTGGGAATAATAGTTATGACACTATGCCTGTTTATATATGCAGCTGCAGCTGTTATTTCAATCAGGATCGTGGATATTAAGGTGTAACATAAAAGGACTAAGAGAGTTGTCATGAATAAGAAAATCAGAGGAAATGCTATAACAAATAAAATAAATACTAAATATATTATTGCCGCAATACTTGTTCTTGGAATAGTGTTGGTTAAGACACTTGTTATAAAAGATTCACAGAAATCATCAGTAAGTCATATAAAAAGACCAGAACCAGGTGAAGCTTCCAAAAACATATCATTAGATGTTTATGATGCAGCTGGAAATAAACAGACAACAATAAATACATATGTTGAGCCAAGAAAAATGTCAGAGGAAGAGACACAGCAATGCTTTGATGAAGCCTATGATGAGCTGTTAAGGATTGTGTTAAAGAATAATGCTTCAGCAGATTATATTACACAGGATATATGTATGACAGATAAGCTTGCAGAAGGTCTTATAAGTGTAAGCATGTATCCCTCAGATTATTCAGTAATTGATTATGATGGTACGGTGCATAATGAGATGTTAAGTGAAGGCGATGTTAAAGAGGTGTCACTAACATACGTTATGCAATATGAGGAATATGAAAGACATGGTGTTATAGAGTTGAATGTACGGGCAGCCGGTGAGTATGATGATGAATCACAGAAGGTAATAGCACAGAATACTATCCAGAAGGCCGTAGATAATACAGTTAATAAAAACATAGACGAAAAGGAGGCAGCTCTGCCGTCAAATATAGGGCAGAAGGATATATATTACAGATACACAAAAGAAAAAATATCATGGTTATCATATGTTATTGTGCCTGCAGCTGTTGCGGTACTTATATTGTACAGAAGAAAAATGAAGAAAAAAAGAGAACAGGAGCTAAGAATAAAGGAATTAAAATACGATTATTCAGAGCTTATAGCCAAGCTTACATTACTTCTTGGTGCCGGTATGACCATAAGGAAGGCATGGGAGAAGATGGTTGAGGATTATATGAAGAAAAAGCAGGCTGGTGGTGGAGTGAAGATAGTATATGAAGAAATGTATATAACAGATTGTAATATAAAATCCGGAATATCGGAATATGAAGCTTATGAGGAGTTTGGATACAGATGTAACACAAGGGAATACTTAAAGCTTGCATCGCTGCTTCAGACTAATCTTAAAAGAGGAACGAACCGGCTAAGGGAATTACTCTGTCAGGAGTCATATGATGCGTTTGAACAAAGAAAAAATATTGCAAGGCAGAAGGGTGAAGAAGCTACAACAAGACTGCTTATACCAATGATTATGCTGCTTATGGTAGTTATGGTTATAGTTATGGTTCCGGCAGTTATGAACTTTTATCTTACATAGCAGAAAGCAGAGATTTCTTCTGTCATGTTATATAAAGATTAAACAGGAAAGGAAAAATATTATGAAAACAGATGTTATAAAGACAGCAGTAAAAGAAAATAAGAAAAACAAAATGGCAGTATTATGCAGAAAAGTAAAAGAAAATATAAAAAATTTCTGGCAGGATGAAGATGGCATGGGAGTCGTGGAAATAGTACTTATTATCGTTGTGCTTATAGGTCTTGTCATCATATTTAAAAGTCAGATAACAGCATTGGTTAATAAGCTGTTATCAAAAATGTCAAGCCAGGCAAACAAGATATGATAAATACGGCAGCAATATCACATATAAAAACAATATCACATATAAGGACAATATCATTAAGGGCACAGATTACGGTTATGGCGGCAATGGTGTTTATGCTTGTTGTTTCATTTGTTACAACATGTGTGGATAGTGCAGCAATGTCAGGATATAACACGATAATAAAACAGTCATGCAGCTTGTCTGATGAATCAGTATTTGCAGCATATAGTAATGATTTATTAGAACAATTCGATATATTTGCATTGAAAAAATCAGACATAATCAATGAAAAAATCCCCCAGTACATCAAAGAAAATATAAAAACATATTCTAAGGATTTAAGCCTTACAGAAGCATCATATACTGGTTATAAGTACATGACTGACAATGGCGGATATGGTGTTGAAGAGCAGATAATAAAATATATGAAAAGTGGTGGGTATGCTGATGTTGTTAAAAACTATAATGCTGTCAATAACCGCATAAAAGAATCAGATGCTGTCAGAAGGGTTACAGAAGCTATATGTTCAACACAAGCTGCAGCCGGTGAGAGCAGCAGCGTGATGAGCCTGCTTATAAATACATGTTCGGATATGGATGAAAAGGAAAATGAAATATCCAGTATGGTGGCTGAATGTAAAAAGAATATGGATGAACTGTATTATATGTATGAAGCAGATGATGTAAATATACTATCGAAGTATAGCAGAAAAATCGAAAGAATATCAGACGAAATACATAACATTTCACAAGATATATTATATCAGGCTTCGTCTTATGAAGAGTTAAGAACAAAGTCAGAACAAAGCATAAGGGAATGTCATGAAAAGCTGAACTTTAACAGGAGTGATATAAGTGATGAGCTGTATCAGGAATTATCAGAGGATATAGATAGACTGTACACAGAATATGATGATGCTGATGTATTATCGGAGGGATATATCATGGATAGTGTGGATAATGACAACTCAATCATAGAAAATATCGTCGGTAATATGCAGGCTGTTCAGGATATATGTATGAAAATATCAGAGCCTGACGTAGAAAAGCAGGAGTATATCACAAAGATAGAAAAAATATACGAAGATATAGAATCAGAAATAAACGGATTTAGTATCAAAACAATCGTACAGGAATATGAACAATATACTTTCAGAGCAGATGATTATAACACCAGCATAACTTCACTAAATAAAATCTATCAGATATTAAAGGAAGGAGCAGCAGGACTGGTGATTGATGGTGAGATATCAGATAAGACCATAGATTATTCTGACCTTGCAGATACATGTGTATCAGGAAGTTATGGAGGAGATGGTATATCCAATATAGATATACGTCAGGCACTTGTCAGTGAATATATAATATCAAGATATGCAGGTTATACAGGTTATATTGAAAAAAACGGACAACAAACTGGTTATATTGAAAAGAACGAACGTTCTGCTGGCAGGCTGCTTGATTATGAAATCGAATATATTCTGTGTGGAAGGCAGTCAGATAAGGATAATCTGAATGAAGTTCTTTTTAAGCTTGTACTGATAAGAGAGGGACTTAATCTTTCATACCTTGTAACAGATGTACAGAAGAAGAATGAGTGTTTTGGATTAGCACTACAGCTTCTTGGATATACGGGAAATATGGTACTCATCAAGGCAGCCCAGTATTTTATTATGTCTATATGGGCGTATGCTGAATCAGTTATGGAGTTAAGAGAGCTGTATGCTGGTGAAAGTATTGCCACAGTAAAAAATGCAGACAACTGGATAACAGATATTAACACAGTTATAAGCAGCGGTGCCGCAGGTTTAAAGACAAGTCTGTTTTCGGATAAGAATAAAGCTGGGAAAGAAACAGGCAGTACAGCTGGTTATAACAGCCTTGATTATATGGATTATATGCGTATTCTACTGCTTATAAAGGATAGAACTGCTAGGAATGCAGGTATTATGTCAGCCATGGAACTGGTAATGATTGCACTAGGGCATGAGGATTTTAGAATGAAGGAATACATATACGAAGCATCTGGCACGGCCGTGTTTATATATGTAAAAAATGGACAGACATACAGTCAGAAACTGGAGTATTCATATATTTAAGATACCATGGTCAAAAGGTCTAAACCCACATGAGCCCGCTTTTTAAAACATATAGTGATAATATGCAGGATAAGCAGCTGCCTCTTTATGTGCAGATAAACTTATATTAAAAATAAATGATGTGGATACGGCACTTTACGCTGTGTCAATCATAAATTACAAAAAGAAACATTAGAATTAAACTTAAAAGGAAAAAACGAAAATTTAAAAAGGAAGGAGAAAGATAAGACTTATTCTTATAAATTAACAGGTATGATGTTTATAACGCCAGAAATACATAAACATAATACATCCTCTGCACAAGCCAATAATGTAGTTTATCTCAATAAAGAGGCATATATTAAAATGGCAGCTTTTAATGCATTAAGAGCATCATCCACAGTGGAGGCAGCACTTGTTATACCTTTATTTATATATGCAGTTATGGCAGTAATGTATTTTATACAGGTTATTGCAGTGCGCTCACATGTGAATGATGCATTATATATAACTTTAAAGAAAAGTGCAGGTTACGCATATATATACGAAAATTTTAATGAGTATGCCGGACAGAAAGCTATAGAAGATGGAATTGCTGATGATTCTACAATAGACAGCGCAGGTGGTGGGATAAAAAAAGGCATGGTTGTTGAGACCATAAGGAGAATGTTTATAAAAGAACTTGGTAAAGATTATGCAAAAAATAATAACATTGAAAATGGTGATGCGGGCTTCATATTTATAAGTTCAAGAGTACTGCAGGGAAATTCAGTTATAGATATAAAGGTTTCATATTATATTAAAAATCCTTTTGATATATTTGGCAATACACGTATAAAAATCGCAGACAGGAAGAGGATTAATGCGTGGCTTGGTGAAGACATGGATGGGTATGAAAAGGCCGATGGCATGTCAGAGGAATATGTATACATAACAGCAGGTGGGGAGGTATATCATACAGATTCAAGGTGTACACATTTGCTGCGTTATATAAAAAAATGTGATAAAGGTGATATAGAAGAAATACGTAATACCTCTGGTTCAAAATATTATGAGTGTAAAGTATGCAAAAAAAATACAGATGATAAAGAAACAGATGATAAAGAAACAGGAGATACAAAGACAAACAGTGTGTATTATACAGAATATGGAACATGTTTTCATAGTAACAGTATGTGCACAGAGCTAAGACGCAATATCCAGAAAGTGAAAAAATCGGACATAAAAGACAGGAAATTGTGTGAAAAATGCAGTGGATGACTATAGATTGTAAATACAGAAGGTGTCACAGGAGGTGCCGCATGTTTAAAATAATATATTTGATAATATGTCTTGCTATACTTTCGTATAAAGATATAAGAAGCCGTACAGTTCCTGTTATGTGGCTTATATTAATGGGAGCCGTAATACCGGTTATGTATGTGTGTGATTATAAAGCAGGTGGTGAAATAATACAGTACAGCCAGATAGTACTGTCAATAATTATAGCAATAATATTTATACTTTTATCGGTGTTTACGCCGCTGATTGGCGAAGCAGACGGGATAATTATTGGTTATGTCTGTCTGCTCTTAGATGTGTATATAGCAGTTTTTACAGTGTTGATATCATTTATTATGCTGGCAGTTTCAGGTGGTATATGGGTAGCTGCTAAAAAAATGAAGATTAAAACAGCCGTACCATATATACCATTTTTACTATCAGCATATATGTTAACGTTGTTTTGTATATAGAAGGGAATGATGATGGTATGCATACAGTTGAGAATGCGGTGATTGTACCTGTATTTACGCTTATTATAGTAGCACTTATAAGTGTCAGCGGATATATGCATGATAAAGTTGTTATGCGAAATATTCTTAACCAGTTATCAATAGAATATTCCAGGAATATAACAAGTAATGAACAGAAAGCTCTGCTTGTAAAAAGTGAGGAATATATAAAAGACAAAACAATATTTGTAAAAAAAGTAAGTGTTAAGCCAGGTTCACATGCAGGAAAAGAAAATGCAGCAGACGGTATAAATCATATTACATGTACTGCAGAATGGCCATTTAAACTGGATTTTTTTGGAATCAATATTGGAAATATAAGTATGAGCAGGGAGGTATATAGAAACCATTCAGAACAGATTATAAGAAAGACTAATATAATGCTGCATAAATAGTGGCTCATTACGTTAAAAGAGAATGGAGAGTATTTATGGAAGATACATTGGAAAGAGAAGTGAATGTAAGATATGAAAGGGATAATAGTATTAACTATGCTGTTATAGATGCACAGAAGGAATGGAACTGTGAAGATGACTATGAAGTAAAGATGCTCATGTTTAACATGCCAGAGCATTTTCTTGCAATCACAATGAATGAAATTGATGGAAGAAATTGTATATATTATGATATTTCTTCAAAACAGCAGCTTAGTAAGCTGTTTGAATATGGGAAGGTTACAATGGAAGAGGTTAAGATAATGTTTAACAACATAAGTGAGATGGTACGTGTGGTTGATGAATATATGCTGGATCTTGACAGAGTTATACTAAAGCCGCAGCATATATATGTTTCACTAGCCAATAAAAAATACAGTTTCATGTATTCTCCCATAGCTGGTAATTCTGATTTCTATGATAATATGCGTTCGTTATTTGAATATATACTGGAAAGATTCGATCATTCTGTTGAGAAGTCAAGTCTTGTCCGCTTTTATGAAATATATCAGAGAATTCTTGTAAGAGATTATACACCACGCAATCTCATGTCTTTTTTTGAAAACGATGATAATACACAGATAGACATAGAGGATGATGACAATAAGCATGTTGGTAAAACGTATCACGATGCTGTACAGACCTGGAATGGGGAAATCAACAGAATGAAAAGTGAAAGCGAAGCGGTTGATTATGGAAAAGAAAGAACAACAAAAGATATCACCTGCAAGACGGATGAAAATAGCCAGCATAAAGGGAAAATAATAAAAGATGTGCTTCCAGAAACAGCAGAGGATAACAAAAGTAATAAAAGCAGTAAAAAGGCAGTATTTGTCATGAAAGCAGTGGGTGCAGTTATTTTATTAAACGCATTCCTTAGCATGTTTTTAAAAACATATGCGGTAGTAAAGCTTAATACAGCTGCATCTGTAATATGCATAATAGCTGGCATACTTATATTCTATGTGTCTGGAAAAGTGGCTGATATTATAGGGGAAATTGCCAGTGAAGACAAGGTGACAGAGGATGAACTTATACCATATAGAATGCATAACAATACAGATAAATCTTATGAACGTAAGCCGGAAGCTGAACATGAATACATGGAGGATGCAGAAAAAACTTCATATAGCAGTATGGTAACAGCAAGGGTGATGAAGGATGAAGAAAAGCAGGAAATAAAAGTCAGTCATACAATGCTTCTAAGCGATTATCTTAAGATGTTAAAGGATAATAAGCTTACACTAAGCCTTCTTGATAACAAAGATAACAGGTTATACATGAAAAATGAGGAGGCATATGAGCAGCCATTGGAAAATATAGAACCAGTAAGATATCCATGCACAATAGGAAGCCTTGAGGGAAGTGCAGATATATTCATAGATTCACCAGTTATAAGTAAGATGCATGCATGTCTGCTTAAGGAGGATGATAAGTTCTATATAGAAGATATGAATTCTACTAACGGAACATATATAAATGATGAGAGAATAGCCATGCATAGCAAGACACGTATAGCTGATGGAGATATACTAAGAGTAGCAGCTTATAATTTTAAGGTGTGCATATCATAGTATAAAGAATAAATAAATATATGTACCAGTATATCGCCAAATCCCTTTTCATATGATACAATCTAGTTTACTGGTAAATCAGTATATGGAGGACTATTTTATGAATGTTAATATATACTATGGTGGACGTGGTATGGTCGATGATCCTACAATAGTTGTGATAAACAGAATACAGGAAGTGTTAGAAGAGCTTAATGTAACGGTAACAAGATATAACCTTTATGAGATGAAAAACACGATAACGACACTTTCCCAGTCGGTAGCAGATGCAGATGGTGTTATATTTGCAACAACAGTAGAGTGGGTTGGAATGGGCGGATATATGCAGACGCTTCTTGATTCTTGCTGGTTATATGCAGATAAAAGCAAGGCAGCATCTACATATATGTTTCCGGTTGTTATGTCAAGGGCATATGGAGAAAGAGAGGTTGTGACCGCACTCTGTAATTCGTGGGAGATAATAGGTGGTGTTATAGGAAGCTCACTTAGTGCATATGTTGATGATACGACTGATTTTGAATTCAATCAGGAATATAAAGATATTATAGAAAAATATGCTGAGAATATATACAGGACTATATCAAAGAAGGTTAAGAGCCTGCCTTCAAGCAGCCAGACTATAAGAAAGAATGTTATAAAGGAAGTTGTAAGCTTTACACCTCAGGAGAGTGAGCAGTTATCAAAGTATGCTTCTGATGATGAGTTTGTAAAGACACAGAAGGAAGACATTGAATCACTTGCAAGTATATACAAGGAGCTTATGAATGACCAGGCAAATGGAGGCGATGATTATTATTTAAGTGTATTCAGAAACCATTTTAAACCTGAACTTAGTTATAATGGCAGATATATGTTCATGATAAGCGACAAGGATAAAAATATTGTGGTGAATGTTGCAGGTGGACAGCTTAACGCAGAGTTTGGTGAAGATATGACAGCAGATGTCATAGGTAAAATGTCCAAGGAGACATTTGATAACATAGTACAGGGAAGAATCACCTTTCACAGGGCATTTATGACAGGAGATATGACTGCAAAAGGTAACTTCAGGACACTCAGGATGTTAGATGAAATATTTGATTTCGGAGCATAGAATGGTATGAGAAAAGGTCATGCTTTGTCATGACCTTTCAAGTGTAATGCAGGTTGTTGTAATATGCGAAGCGCTATTATAGGTCATGCTAAGTGAGGCTTTGCCAAGTATACACATCTGATAGACACTAGATAATCCAAGACCAACGTGGCTTTTCTTTGTCGTAAAGAAAGGTGTGCAGAGTCTGGATAAATCATAACTGTAGATGTCTGGTGTACCGGACTTATCAGCTGCATCTATCCTGTCTTTTAAAAGGCTTTTGTCTGGTTCGCTGTCTGATGCATTTATTATAGACAGATGCATAAGCTGATTGTCGCATTGTATCTGCAGGCAGATTGGTTTATTACTGCACGCTTCATATGCGTTATCTATAAGTTCATTAATACCAAGTGTAAGCAGATGTGAGGATATATAGAAGCTTGTTTTTTCGTCAGCATTTATAAGTTCAGTGTCTAATGGGAGCTTTTCACTATGTGCTTCATTGCTGTATTTTTTTCCAATATATGTCTTAATACGCTCCAGCAGCTCTTTTATATTACATTCAACCATTTCACTATCTTTAAAGCTGTATCTGTATAAAGAGGTGCGGTTCATATATCCAACCAGCTCATCTATAGTCGTGCCCATGTTGTTCCAGAATTTATTATCTTTAAGTTCAGAATTCTTATGGGAAATAAACTGATAAGATGTTTTAAGATAGGCTGCGTAGTTTTTTATTTCGTGGGAAACGACCGACAGCTCTTCCAGAGAGTCTTTTCTTAAATCAGATAATGCAGATGATAATTTGCTGCTTTTTTTACATTCCGATACGATAGTATCATATTCCTCTTTATTAAACATATAAAACCTCATTTCTAAAATTATACATACATCAGAATAATTGTTGAATAATTATCTGCAAAAATATTGTAATCAACCTTGCTTTAAGTTATTATACGAGTATATACTTAAATATAAAATAAGTAAATGATGTATAAGGAGGAAGAAAGAGTTTATGAAAAAAGATGATTGCATTTTTTGTAAACTGGCTAATGGAGACATACCAACCAATTCAATATATGAAGATGAAGTAGTTAAGGTTATATTCGATGCAAGTCCGGCAGCACCAGGACACATACTTATATTACCTAAGAATCATTATGACGATATATACTCAATGGATGATGAAACAGCTGCACATGTATTTAAGGTTGCTGTTAAACTGTCTAAGGCATATAGAAAGGCACTGGATTTTGATGGGCTTAACATAGTCCAGAATAATGGTGAGGCAGCAGGTCAGACAGTATTCCACTTCCATATGCATATTATTCCAAGATATAAGAATGATACAGTTAATGTAACGTGGAAGCAGAATGAGGCAGATGCTTCAGTTATAGAGGATATTAAGAGTAAGGTTTCTGAATATCTTAAAGATTAACAGAATACTAACGTGATTGGTATAGTTATTTACGAAACGATGTACCAGAAATCACATTATAAAAACGGGAAAGGAAAAGAGTTTGTAATGATTAAGTTAAGCAAAGGTGGAGCATATCTCATTAACGGAACAGAGGTTATTGAGGATAGCCAGACAGCAGCACAGGAGGTCGCTGCAAAGACAGGTAAGAACATAACTAAGGAAGAAGCAGCCAAGAATACTATAGCTTATGGCATATTAGATAAGCATAATACTTCTGGCAATATGGATAAGCTTAAGATTAAGTTTGATAAGATGACTTCCCATGATATTACATTTGTAGGTATTATACAGACAGCAAGAGCTTCAGGACTTGAAAAGTTCCCTATTCCTTATGTACTTACAAACTGTCATAACAGTCTGTGTGCTGTAGGTGGAACTATCAATGAGGATGACCATATGTTTGGACTTACATGCGCCAAGAAGTATGGTGGAATCTATGTGCCACCTCATCAGGCAGTTATTCATCAGTTTGCAAGAGAGATGCTTGCTGAGGGTGGAAAGATGATTCTTGGTTCAGACAGCCACACACGTTATGGTGCACTTGGTACTATGGCTATGGGTGAGGGTGGACCTGAGCTTGTAAAGCAGCTTCTCAACAAGACATATGATATCAATATGCCTGGTGTAGTTGCTATATATATGACAGGAGAACCTATGAAGGGTGTAGGTCCTCAGGACGTGGCACTTGCCATTATCGGTGAAGTATTTGCCAACGGTTATGTTAAGAATAAGGTTATGGAGTTCGTAGGACCAGGTGTTTCAAGCTTAAGTGCTGACTTTAGAATCGGTGTAGATGTTATGACAACAGAAACTACATGTCTTTCATCTATCTGGAGAACAGATGACAAGGTTAAGGAATTCTACGATATCCATGGAAGAAGTGAAAGCTATAAGGAACTGAATCCAGGCAGCGTTGCTTACTATGACGGCGTTGTATACGTTGACCTTAGTAAGATCAAGCCTATGATAGCTATGCCATTCCATCCAAGTAACACATATACTATTGATGAACTCAATGCAAACCTTGTTGATATTCTTCATGATGTAGAAAAGAAGGCACTTGTAAGTCTTGACGGACAGGTAGACTTTAAGCTTACTAACAAGATTAAAGATGGTAAGTTATATGTAGACCAGGGTATCATCGCTGGATGTGCAGGTGGTGGATTCGAGAATATATGTGCAGCAGCTGATATATTAAGAGGACACTCTATCGGTGCTGATGAATTCACATTAAGCGTATATCCTGCAAGTACACCTATATATATGGAGCTTGCAAGAAACGGAAGACTTGCAGACCTTATGGAAACAGGTGCTATAGTAAAAACAGCATTCTGCGGACCTTGCTTTGGTGCTGGTGACACACCTGCTAACAATGCATTTTCAATCAGACATTCAACAAGAAACTTCCCTAACAGAGAAGGTTCTAAGTTACAGAATGGTCAGATATCATCAGTTGCACTTATGGATGCAAGATCTATCGCAGCTACAGCAGCTAACAAGGGCTTCCTTACAGCAGCTACAGATTGTGATGTTGAGTTTACAGGCCCAACATATCATTTTGACAGTAACATATATGCCAACAGAGTATTTGACAGCAAGGGAGTAGCAGATCCTGACCAGGAAATCCAGTTTGGACCTAATATCAAGGATTGGCCAGAGATGGTTGCACTTCCAGAGAATCTTATAATAAAGGTTGTTTCAGAGATACATGATCCTGTAACAACAACAGATGAGCTGATACCTTCAGGTGAAACATCATCATTCCGTTCTAATCCTTTAGGACTTGCAGAGTTCGCACTTTCAAGAAAGGATCCAGCTTACGTTGGACGTGCAAAGGAAGTACAGAAGGCAGAAAAGGCAAGAGAAGCCGGAGAGTGTATGGGAGAAGCACTTCCAGAGTTAAGAGATATTATGCATAAGATTAAAGAAACTTATGATGTAAGCAAAGAAAATGTTGGTGTTGGAAGCACAATATTCGCAGTTAAGCCAGGTGATGGTTCAGCCAGAGAGCAGGCAGCTTCATGTCAGAAGGTGCTTGGCGGATGGGCTAATATAGCTAATGAATATGCAACTAAGAGATATCGTTCTAATCTTATTAACTGGGGCATGCTTCCATTTATAGTAGATAAGGGAGAACTTCCTTTTGCTAACGGTGATTATATATTCATACCTCAGATAACAGAGGCAGTTAAGAATAAGGCAACATCTATGAAAGCATATGTTGTTAACAAGGACATGAAGGAATTCACACTTAAGATGGATGAACTTACAGATGATGAACGTCAGATTATTCTTGATGGATGCCTTATTAACTACTATAGAAACAATTAAGTAATAAACGGTTTTATGATGTCTGTATTCTGAGATTATATATATCAGGATAACATAGGAGTAGACAATGGCAGAACAGAATATATTAAGTGCAGACCAGAGTGTTTTAGAGCTGATTTTATCAGATATTAATGAATATGAAGAAAATCAGGAAAGACTTGAATACATATCTGCGAGCATTAAGGATATAACAAAAGAGACGGATAGTACTTCTAAAGCTATGCAGGATGAAATATCAGCCAGAATTAAGGAAAGTACTGATGCTATCTGTGCAGGATATGATAAGGCGATAGACTGCGATAAAGATAAGATAAAGCAGGTGCAGGCAGACAGAGATAAAGCAAAGCAGCAGGGAATGAAGGAGCGTATCCAGACAGAAACAGCTTCCTTAAGGCAGGAGAATAAAGAACTCGCATCACAGATAGAGCGAGCATTTATACAGGAAAATATTTCAAAGATTACGAATAATACATTTTTCCTTGCATTGTTTTTGTCAAGAAAGCTAAAGGATGTATTGGTATATATACTTTTCATGCTTATAATGTGTGGTGGTATTCCGGCGGTACTTTATGTGCTTCCTTTTGTACCAGTATGGGTTTCCGTTGTTTATACAGCAGTGATTGCTTTGCTTTTTCTTATCATAAGCAGATGTGTATACATTAATCTTATTATGCCGCATTACAATACTATAATAGCGGCAAGGGATACTAAGTACAGAATAAGGAACAACAAAAAGATCATTAAGAAAATCCGTCATTCTATAAAGAAGGACGATAATGATGCAATATATGGTCTTGAAAGCTTTGATCATAAGATTAATGATCTTCATGACAGCATAGAAAAAACAGAGAATGAAAAACAGGGGGCTCTTAAGGAGTTTGAAGAGACAGTAAAACCTGACATTCTTGAGGAAATACAAGGCAGATATGTTGATAAGCTCGAGCTTATGAACAGAGAGCTTACTAAGAAAAAGGATGAATATACAAAGCTTGATGATCTTGTAAAGCAGCAGCGTATATATATATCATCCAATTATGAAGCTTATATTGGCAAGGAGTTTGTAGATAAAGAAAAGCTTGCGGAGCTTTGTAATATCATGAAGAGTGGAGCCTGTACAACGATAGCACAGGCAATCGCGGAATATAAAAACCAGCATTAAGAGATTAATCTGATTGAAGCATTCCGAATGCACTTGTAATGACATCTGCAATCTGCATAATAACACATAGACGGGTTGTCTGGAGTGTGGAGTGGCTTTCATTACTGGATTCGTTTACGATACCAGTGATGTGGACATTTCCCACCTCAGGCAGCTTTTTTTTAACTCCGAGACCTGGCCGGAGTGGACCGGCTCCAAGAGTTATAAGTCCAACATGGTCCCTACGTCCTAGTGATGCATCAACCGCAATAATATAAGGGTTGATGAATGTCTGGTTGATGCATTCAATATATTTTGACAGATTGGCGGCATGGACAGGATGCGTAAGGTCGCCATAGACATAGAAGTTACACTGCATATGTTTTTTAAGCTTGTACCCTACTATAGGTCCAAGGCTGTCACCCGTGGAACGGTCACTTCCTACACATAGAATGATAGTTTCCTGCCGGGAATCTTTAGAAGTCTTTATTATGTACTTTAGCTTTTCGCTTAATAGCAAAGCTGCATCGTTACTGGTAGAATCGTAATAATAGTGCATAATAATCCTCATTTCATAATAATAAATTTATCAATCATAAACATAATCATTTTATTCAAAAT
>ERZ1034939.714-NODE-714-length-19239-cov-12.835227_pt1 | contig 19239 bp, 26 predicted proteins | sample MGYA00520626_ERZ1034939 | MGnify/ENA primary metagenome ERZ1034939 (study PRJEB33766, sample SAMN09781751) | gut metagenome | biome: gut microbiome | host: Homo sapiens | place: Madagascar | study: EMG produced TPA metagenomics assembly of the PRJNA485056 data...
ATTTTACTCTATGATAATTTAAATCTTCTTGCGGAATCTTTTTTACAAAAATCAAATCATAGAATTGAAAGCTTTAATTCAGATTTTTCTAAATTGTCTTATTTGTTAGAAGATAAATCATTAAATATTATCAGAGCATTATTAGGATTAAATCACCCTATAGATAATCTAGAGAAGAGAAAATTTAGTGCTGCTTTTTCTTTTTCTGTGCCAGAAGGTGGGATTGAGTTTGTATGTTCTCAAACCTTATCTTTGTATGAAAAATTAAAAGAACTTGTTTCAGATCGCTTTGTATTACTCACTTCTTTTCCAATTACTTATAGTAATGTTGGAAACTGTAAGAATTTTAGAAATCTTTTAATTACAGATCGCTTTTTAAAAGCTGTAATAAAATTACCAAAATTTTTTATACAAGATCAAAAAGAGCAATTTATTTTTCTTGTTTTTGATAAAAAGAATAAAAGTGATAATTTTGCTGTCATTGATTTATCAAATAATTTTATAGATCATAATTTTTCAAAAAAATCTTCAGTGGTTTTATCTTCAAAAGTTTGTGAGATCATTCCTAAGCTGCTTAATGAGTTATTACCAGCTAGTCCAAAGTTAAAGGACTATTTCAAGAATGTTACTTATAGTCAAGTAAATGAATCCTGTGACTATAAAATTGATCCATCATCCTTTTTAGTTAATAAGCCTTCAACGGATACTGTTCCGCTTGAAGCTGTAGCTGATATTTATTATGGTCCAAATATATCGACTTCAAAATTATCTGATCCAGACATTGAGCACAATACAATCTTAGAGCTTAACCTGTTTGATGTTTCCAAAACAGGCATTATTACTGCTGTTCCTAAAGAAATTTATGTGAAAAAAGGATGTACTCTTAAAAATGAGAAATTCCTTAGAAAGGGAGATATTGTTTTTTCAGTAAAAGGAACTATAGGTAAGGTTGGTTATTTTAACGATAACAGAGAGAATGTCATTCCTGGTCAGTGCTTTCTTATTATTAGAACTAAAGATGAAAAGACCTATCCACAAAAGCTGATCTTCAGTCAGTTAAGGGGGAGAGATTTGCAGAGAATAATTAAATCTAAGGTTTCTGGTAAGACATTAAATGTGTTTCAACCAAATGAACTAAAAAGGCTTCCTATAGTAGCAAATGCTGATAAGTACAAAGCCCAGGCAGAACAAACTTATGCTGAACTGCTAAAAATAAACAAAAGGCAAATAAAGTTAAATGCCGATTTAAAGGCTTTAGATAATTTTGAGTATTAGTATTAAGTGAGGATTAAAAATGGACTTACATCAATTTTGGGAAAGTATAACATATTTACTTTTTGGGTTAATGATACTCTCTACTTTTTGCACTGTTGCTGCTATTTTTGAATCAGATTGGCTGCCTAAACTAGCTTTATTTGGATCAATTGCTACAACATCAAGTTTACTTTGCTTTTTCATCTACTTTGGATTAAATCTTGCTTTTTGTATAATTTGTGTAGTTTTTCCTATTTTGATTTCAATCGGCTTAAGGTTATATCTTAACTATATAAACAATCAACCTTGTTACGAACAACGCATAACTTTTGCTAATAATGAAGAATATTATAAATACAAAAGAAATCCAAAAAAGTATTTAAAAACTGCTTCCAAAGAAAACTATACAATTACTAAATATTAAGAATAATTCTTAATTAAATAATTTGTATTATAGCCACGGCTACTATTTTGCAGAGTTCTAAAAAATAACAGACAGTAAAACTTATAAAGCTTTCACTGTCTGTTCTTAAGAAAAATACTTTTATTTAATCTATCTTAAATTTATGTTCTTCAAAATCTGCATCTTTATCATCTTTGTTATCAATTTCACTTATCAGTTTTCCATCTTTTAACAGAATATCTGTTGCTATAGGTGCATCAACCTGTGCACGATGCAGTAGTGTTGGATTTTGGAAATACAAAGGCTGAATGCCATGAATAGCAGGTTGACCTGCGGTAAAAACAAGCATTTCACCTGCTTTGACGATATCTCCCATAGCATTCTTTTCTGGTCCACGCAACTGCATACACTCATCTTTGGTGATAAGCGGTCTTCCTGTTTCTTTCACTGATCGTGAAATCGAGGCTTTAAAGCCACTACCTGAAATTGATTTGTTCTCTTCTACTATGGTAGTTGTACCTGCCTTATCAGACATGATCTGTGCTGTATCAACTTTTAATGGTGCATAGAAGATATTGATATGACAGTTTGATGAGATTGATTCATCTTTACCGTATTTATCAAACAGCTGAGACATATCCTGTGTGATTAGATAGGCTTTCATACCATAACCTGCGATAAATGCCAGTGACTCCTGCATCTTTTCAAGTTTTCCTAATGAAGGAAACTCATCAAGCATCAACAGCATTTTATTCTTATATGATCTTACAGAACGACCTTTTTTAAACTCCATATCTGATGCACACAAGGTTAAGATTAAAGATATGAAGAGTTTGACCAAAGGTGCCAATCTGTCTTTATCTGTAGGCTCAGTTACCAGATACAGTGATACTGGTTTATCTGAATTCATGATTTGTTTAATTCTAAAGTCTGAATGGGAGGTGTTTTCTGCAACTACAGGATCAATATATAATCCTAGTGATGCTGTTGCTGTTGAGAGTACGGAGCCTCCTTCATCGTCAGGACGAACTTTCATGTGCTGACCAGCAATAATTACAGCGGAGTTGGCTTTATAAGGTTTACCGTCACGATCTAAACCTTTTGCCATATCTTCCCACAAATTTTTTACATCCATAACATCTGCTTCAGACTCATCTGTTTCGTAATCATCCTTATAATATTTGTCTCCATTTTCTTCTGCTCTTTTTTTCTCAAGTTCTGCCATTCTCTTTTCTCTTAATTTTGCTGTGTTTATTTTTCCTCCTAGCATTTGATAAAGAGTAGAAATGTTACAATTATCAGGGCAGTTATGCTTTAAGTGAATAACACTACCTACAAGTAGTTCGTAAGCACTTTTTTTCCAGAATCCGTCTGATCCATCCAATCCTTCACCTTTAGGATCAACAATCTGAATTACAATATTCTGTGTGTCAGATATTTCTCTAAGACCATCACAAGTTCTTTTTTTAATAGAATCTGTTTTAATGTCGTAACAGTATTCAGTAGAACCTTCCGCTCTAATTTCATCCAAAGGATTCCATCTTGCAACGTTATATAACTGTTTAATTTTATCTACACACTTTCTCTCTTTTGCTGGCTCAAAACGTATAACGTAATTGTTTGCATATTTACTTCTCCAGCCTGAGGATAAAGCATATAATTCTCCCTTTAAATCTGTAAATACAACTGAATACAGCCAGGTCAATGCTGTCGGATTAACTAAACCTACACCTTTACCTGAACGAGTTGGTGCCACACATAAGATGTGCTCAGGACCATTGTGTCGAAGATATTTTACTTCTCCTGTTTTAGGATCTTGCCATGCTCCAACAAATACTCCCTCTGATTTACCTTCTTTAATTTTTTTCTTGTGCCAGGGCATGGCATTATATACTTTGTCATTAAATGTGAGTTCATGAGGGATCAAAGCCATTTTTTCGATGTCTTTTTTGTTTGCCCAGCGAGCTGAACCGTTTAAGAATCGATTTCCTTTAAGTCCATTACTTTTAAAAATTTTAATCGTAATAGCCAGAACCCAAAAGGGTGCTGATCCAACGTAGTACATTGAGATTAAGTTGTCTGTAAGTTCAGGATAGGCTTCTCTGGCGTCTGACCAGAAAAAAATTTCCCAAGGATAATAAAAATAAACATTTCCAATATTGAATACTGGAGTACCCAAATATGGTGAATAACTTAATTCACTTGCAAAATACTGTGTACAGGAGGCAAATCCTCCAATAAAACCTACTATTGCTAATATCCATAAAAAAACTTTAAGCGGTGTGCTGAGTTTTCCGCCGACATAACTGTCTTTTCCTGAAAACTCCTGCGCCACTCTTGTATCAAATTCTGCATTATATTTCTTACTCATAAATGCTCCTTTTTATTTTGTGTATTCTTATCATACTTATAATTCCTGCTGTTATTGATAATTTTTCCTGCTTTATCTATTTTGATCTTCTGTCCTCTTTTAGTTTTCTTAAGCCTTTCTAAAGCATAATTTTCAACCTGTTTTAGAAAAATAATATTATCCTGTTTTAATAGGGCGTAAAAATTCTGGTCTAAATTTCTTAAACCCTGATATATAAAGTTTCCTGTCTCATCTTCGGTCCATAAACGATGCTCTAGTACATCTTTAAATCCTTTTAGATGTTTTTCATTTCGTTCTTTAATATACTTAATTATTTCCTTTTCTGTTTTATTTTTCTTTTCGTTACCTGTTTCAGAAAATCTGTTAAGAATTTCAGCAACTTCTTTATATTCATGATAACTGTCTTCATGTTCTATACCTCCAGCTTCTCGCTGTTCTCGTCCTTCGTGATCCAGCGACCATCGCATTCTAGGTAAAATTTCTCGCTGTGACTGCTCTCCCATACGATCTCGTTTGTCATCTGACAATAGCACTGAAGGACCGTTCTGGTTCTCTGCCAGATGCAATTTGGACATGTCGTGCAAGCTACTTCCATTTTGGGCATTTTCTCGTGCCATTTGAGACTGCTGCTCATTTTTAACTGAAGCAGTGTCTGAGATGTTATTTCGCTCGGTGGATTTGTCGTTGGTTGCTGTGTCTGCAGTTCCGAACTCATCTCCGAGGTACTGGAATCTTCTGAGTGGTCTGGTTCTTCCTGAAATGAATTTTCCAGATCTTCTAGTTTTTCTGTAAGCTGTTGCAGATTGTCGTTCTCTTCTGGCTTTGGTGAGTTCTGCAAGTTTTCTTCGCTCTTCTCTATGGGCGTTTCTTGCTTCTTTTCGTTTTCTGTATTCATCATTGAGTTCCTTATTTTCAAGTTCTAAATCTAAATCTTTAATTAAAGAGAGTTCTAATATCTGTCGCTGAAAAAAATCAGTACCATGACATTTAATCTTTCCGTGTGGTTGTAATTGTTTTTTACATAATTTTAAACAGACATTTACGGTTTTGAGTGAGGGACTGTCATTTAACATGAGCTTCTGTCCGTCATCTTTGATGAAGTCTCCGATTTCACGTCCAGTGCCTGCATACAAAAGCTGTCCTTTACCTGTAACTTTGTTTAATTGGTATTCCTCTCTAGATAACTGTCTTTTTTCTTTTCTAATGTTCATCAGGTTCTGTGTGATGCCCTGATCCATCTTTACTCTAATTCTTGGAAAACTGAGGTTGTTTTTTAAATGCTGCTTGCCACTCTGTTTTCTTGACAAAAGCAGTATGAGATTACGATCGTAATGTATTCCTATGCGTATGTTAAATTTAAGATAATCAAGAAAATTGGTTAAAGGATAATTACTTACCTTTTCTTTTTTAAGCTGCTGCTTAATTTCCTTATATTTGTCATCTAAAACTTTTTTATGCTGGTCAAATTTTTCATACGATTCTTTTAAAAGTTTTTCTTTGCTGTCAGGTGCATTAGAAAAGTTCTTTTCTATACTTTTATTTCTGACTTTTAAAAGATGTTTTTCTTTCTTTAACAGCTCTTTATATTTTCTTTCAAGATTTTCTTCTATCTCATTAAGTTTATTTAATTTATTCTGCTGCTCTATTTGTAGGGTTTTATATTCATCAAATGCTTCCTGTAATGACTGTGAATTACCTAAGTTCAACAGCTCTGTATTGTCTGTTTCAGAAAAATTAACTGGTTTAGCTTCGTAGGTTTCCTGATTTTTTGTCTCAGCTACGCTTTCATCTGGTTTTTCATAAGGACCTAATCTCTTCTCTAATTCAGAAAGAGACATCTTTATATCTTTCTGATTAAAAGCAGATCCTTTGACGTAAATTTTATGAGTTGGATCATTTGGATCATCAGTCTCAAATGCAATACCTCTACCTAGTTTGACACAGTCTATATTGTGCAGTCTGCAAATTTTATGAAATTCCTGCCAGGATTGAGCTTTTATCAGTTCAGGTATATATGATTTGATGTATGAAAACAGACTTTGCTGACCTGTTTTAGCTTCAAGATCGTTTGCAAGATTCTCTCCAGATAATTTATTCTGTCTGTCGTGATTATCTGCTTTCAAACCAAATCTTACTTCAAGCTCTTTATCGAGTTTTTGCCATTTTGTATGACTTTTAGAAAGAGCATTGATCCTAAGAGTACGAGAATTAACATCTGAAAAAACCAGATGCATATGTTCATTATCAGAGTCCTTATGCACTGCCCACATAGCTAAATGGTCATCAAGATTAAGTAAGTGCAGATGTTCTCTTGCAACTTCTGCCCACTGTTCTGCTGTCAGGTGTTCTCCAGCATTTAGTGAAATTATGATATGGTGAGTACGCAGTCTGTTTTTACTGCGTAAACTAGCTGTTGCGTTATAGCGGTCATTTAAAAGTTTTATTGCTGTTCCAACTTGTTCTAAGTCAGCTGTCTCACTGTTAAATGTTCCTTTATACAGCACACGCTGTATTTCATTCTGTATTTTATGCTCTGAGCCGTAAAGAAGATATTGAGCTAATCGCTTTGGATTGTCTGACGTATTTTTAAAGCCTTTAAGATTGGTTTTGTCTATTGTAAGCATGCTACCTACTTTGAGCCTTTATTTATTGTTCTTTGACATTTCATAGAAGTTTGTACAGCCTTTTTCTTTAAACTGTTTTAAAATCCTAGGTTCAGAGATTGAGTTTCCAACAACATGTGCTTCTCTTTTCTGTTGATTGACTATCACTATTCCAAAGTCATTTAAATTCAGCGTATTTAAACTAGGATAAGCTTCATATCCTTGTTTTTCAAAAAAATCAGTTAACTGAGATAAAAACTCCATCAAATACTGTTTTTCTATCTGGTTCATTTTCTTTACTCCTGTTATCATCTAAATCTGAATATATTTTTAGGATTTTTATAAATATAAGTTATTTATGTTTTTTTATAAATCAAATACACATTTTCTAGCAATAGCAAATATTTCAATATCAGATATGTAGATTAACTGATTGTGATAAATTGCTTTAGTTTTATTTTCCATTTCGTTGTAAGCATCTTCAGTTAAAGGAAATTCATAATTTTGTTCATCTTTAGATAAAGACTCAACTTTTAAGATCTTTCCATCAAAAAAAACTCTTTTAAGCAAAGCCTGCTGCCTTGTAATGCTGATTAAAACAATTTTTCCAGAGCATAAGAGCAGATCCTTTTCTTTTTCAGCGATCAATCCTGCAGAAGAACACATCACAAGAGCATTTAAAGGAATAGAGAAAGACTCTCCTACAACAGCTGTATCTTTACTCTTAAAGGCAAAATCATATTCTCCTCTGTAGACATCCAGAATAAGCTCTTTTGGACTCAGCAAAACACGCTTAGTTGCAATATCTTCATATGTTTTACTAAAAAAAGATGAACCATCATAAATAGGCAAATATCCTATGTCTATGTTTTGAGTAGGATTGCTTATTTCATCAAAAAATAGTTCTCCAACATCAATTCCTAACAATTCACTAATCATCGATATTTTTGAAAGTCTAGGAACATGACTTCCTGTTTCCCAAAAAGAGTAAGTTGTTTGTGTAACTCCTAGTTGCTTTGCAAAAGGTACTTGATTAATACCTTTTTTAGTTCTTATCTTTTTTAAATTAAGTCCAAACCCTTTTAGGTAAGTCTTTAAGACTTTTGTCATTGCCTGTTTAACTTCAGTTTCTGAAGTACCCATTTCAGGGAAAAAATTTTTTAGATTTTCAACTAATAAAGAAGACGAAGCAAAATTAAAAACTCTTGTAGCCATTTTTTATACTCTTTAAAAACAAACTTTATTAAATTCAGTTTTACTTAAAATCTTTTTAAGATATGGAAGGGCAAAATTTAAAGTAAAGTTACCGTAAAGATTGGCTGCAACTATGAGCTTTGCTATTTCTAAATTAAGAATACAGTCCCAGTGACAAACACCTAATCTGGCACCGTTTTTTTCTAATTCCTTATTTTTTGAAACATAGTTGTATTCTAAAAAATCTTTTCCTTTAACTCCCAGCGTGCTTTCAAGTTTACTTTTATTTTTAGCAGATAATTTATCGATTAATATTTCAAGCTCTTTGCGATTTTTGTCAGTTAGTCTTTCTGGTTCTTTAATGATCTGCCTTTTGGTCAGAGTCTCATATTCAGATAACACAATGCTATAAACATCATCATGATTAGGTGAAATCAGTGAATTTAGGACAATTAATTTTCCATTGAACACACCTGCTATTTTATTTATGATTACACTCATAGCTTCTCCAGTACCGATTTTTGAAGTTTGACAAAACTCTGATGAAATTCTTTAATACCTTTTCTTTCAGCTTCTAGAGCCTCTCTTAGCAAACTAAGATTTTTATAATCTTTTTGTTCTTCGCATAACTTTCCAACTTTTACTAAAAAGTTACCTGTTCTGGTTAAGACATTTAAGATCTGTCCTAATCTTTCATAAAGATCATAATCTGTATTAAGAATGCAGTACTTATCCAAAAAGATCACATTCTTAATGTATTCATTGAGTTTCATATTATTTAAAACAGCTCTTGATTTTAGCTCCGTGTATTCCTCTTCAGAGAACCTTACATGAGTCTCAAATGTTTTATGATCTTTTGTATTTTTATATCTTCTGTCAGTTTTTATTTCTTCCTTCTGCATTAGTGAATTTTCCTGTATTCACATGATTTAAGATCTAAAGTTCTAATCTCTGGTGAACCGTAGTATCTTTCTTGATTTCTAATATTTAGTTCAAAAACTTTATTGTAGATAAAGGCTCTTAATTCTTTTTCGTTTACCTGCTCATAAATTCTTCCCAAATAAACAACTTTATTATCGGCAAATTCAGGAATTTTACTCATATCTTCTTTTTTGCACAGAATTTTCTGAAGCCAGATTAAATTAAGATCTTGAGAATTTATAAAAAGATCTATACCTTTTACAGCATAATTTGTTTTCAGTTTTAATGATTCTTTTGATAAGTTTTCAAGCTGTTTAGAATTTAATGCTATAGATAAGCTCATTTTTTTCTCCTGTTTTATATGCTCAAAACAACATCAGTGTAGTTATTTTTCATTTCAATTTTTTTAACAACTCTATCCTGATATTCTTTTATGCAGTTATCTACTTTTTCGAACCATAACTCCTTCGGTAAGGCTCTGTTTCTGTAGATTTTGATGATTTCCTTTTTAGTATTCTCTTTGCATATAGTCAAAGTCTCTGCTCTGACATAAATACTTAATCCTCGATTATCATTCATCAGTTCTTTTAATGTGTTCATTTTCCTTTTCCTATGATTAAAAAGAGATAGCCATGGTTACGTTTTTATATTCTTATTATCTATAGAATGTTATGTATATCATTAAGTTTTCTCATTTTTTACTCTCCATAACCACAACGTCTTTAATATTAACGTTACATAGATCACCGACAGCGTTTTTAATTTTATTTTCAAACACTGAACTATTAGCTAAGGCAACCTCTCTAAGCTCTTTCAGTGTCATTTTTTGAAATTCTTTTTTCAGCTCGTTTCTAGTGCATATTCCTGTAATTTCTACAATAGTTTTAATTTCGATCATTTAACCTCCACTCCAAAAGGTTGCCAATTACAATGAGCTAAAAACTCAAAATTATCGAGCCATTCTTGCATTGACTTTCCGTTCATAGAAATTAAATCATCTTCGTTATATCCGAGGGAGGTAATCAGTAAATTTTGATGAAAATGCTCATCGCCTTTACGTCTAATTAACAAGCTATCACCAACAGATAAGTTGTTATATTCCCAATCCTTACTACATACAACTTCTGTAAGTTCTCTCATACTTACAAAAGGTCTATACTTTTTATTCATTATTTTGAACCTCTGTTTCCTTTAATTTTTGTGCAATGCCCTCAATAATTTTCGGAAAAGATATTTTCTTACCATCTTTGAAATTAAGCTCCAAGTTCACATCTAAGTCTTCCAAAATATATTCAAGTACAAATATCTCAAGGTTAGTTAGCTGAACATTATGGGTATCACTTAATTCACTCATCTTTAACCTCAACTCCAAAAGGCAACCAATTACCAGCGATTTTAATATCAAAATTCTTAGCTAAGTATTTAGTGGTAAAACCGTTTATAAATCGCAATTTATTAGAATTTGTATCTACCTCCAAGTTTGTGATTACAATATGTTTAATGATGTTAGGTTTAGCCTTGTACCGAAGATATAAATCGCCTCCAACGTAACAATAGTGTCTTATATTGTCTTTTGCTAAAAGCTCATCAATTTCTGCTATAGTTCTAAAAGGTCGATACCTGTAATTAACTTTTATCCCTACTGGTTCTGTTTTAACTTTGTCTAAAGGTAAAAAGAAAGGAAAATGAGTTGAGTAGTCTCTGCTACCAACTACATAACGTAAGTGATCAAGGCTTTCATCAATGGAATATAATGTATCAATATGCCTTTTATTTTCGATATAACAATCAAACATTTCTATACTATCGGCATAGTATACCTTTTTCCATATATAAGCCTTTGCCAGTTCAATGTCATCGGGTCCAAATACATCAGCCACATCAAAATGTTTAAACTTCATCTTCTTATTCCTTATAATAATTAAGACATATATCTATACAGTTCTCTTCTAAATAGCTTAGAGATATACTTTCCACTTCGTATTCTCCAAACTCATTTATAACATCTTTAGAAAGATAGCCATTTTGTCTTGCTAGTACAGTTTCTTTATCGCAAATCAAAACTGTATCCTCAAAATAAACACCCTTTAAATTCTTAAACTTCATACTATTCACCTTTCAACGCAATTATTTTACTGGTCACCTTTTACTCCAAAAGGTTGATATTGACCGTCTACGAAAATTTCAAAATTTTCAAATAAATCTTCAAAGGAATAAACGTTACCATTTCCTAAAAAGATTGAATATATCTGACTGTCAACAGTAGGTAAAACCTCTATTCCTGTAATTGTAGTTATAAATTTTGCTTCTGAAATTTTAGCTTTTAATAAAATTACAGAAGCTATTACACTGTCGCCATACTCTCTGTGTTGATGTAACAAATTCTCTAGCTCAATCTCATTACGTAATGGGCGATAATTATTTTTTTTCAACATTTTCTTTTGGTTCCTTAAAAGTAGCCATGGCTATTTGAAAATCCTTTTCTGTTACATATTTTTGAAAAACAGGAGTACTTGCTGTTTTTAATAAAGCGTTATATTTGTCTTTATCAGCTTTTCGCTGTATCTCCAGTTTTTCTAGTTCATAGTTGGTCCATGCTTCATAATATTTAGAACTGTTATATACAACAATTACTGAAAAGATCATTAAACACATTTTCCATGCTTTCATCTAACGTTAACCTTTTTAGTTTACTTTTTTAATTAATATAATTAGCGGTGATGATTCTTTTCCTTTATTCCCAGTTCTTCACATATTGATTTACTTATTTCATTATTTTTATTAACAATCTTTTTGATAACACTTTCTTCAATCTTTTGTGAGTTAGGAGCTAAACGGCTTATTGAATGTTTTATATATTCCTGATCTGACAAAAGTCTATCTATTACTTTTTTACTTTTCTGACATTCATTTTTAATATTTTTCTTAAATGCTTCAAAAAGCTGCTCTTCAGTGCAGTTCCATGTGCAGTCTTCTTCTTGGCAATATCCAATAAAATGACCAACTTCGTCTAAATCCCCATCTTCATCATATTTAGTCCACTCGAATCTTTCACGATAACAAGTATCTGGATCATCATATCTGTAAAACCTTCCGTCACCATAATCTTTAATCTCTACATTGTAATGTTCAGGATCATTTTCAAACTCGTAGAGTAAGGCGCCCTTTCTTACTTCAGCCTTTTCATATTCTTCATCAGAATTTAGTTTAAAAGCTCTCATATAAAATTCTCTCCTATAAATGACATGGTTAAATGCGGTAGCATTTTTGGTCTCACCAGAGCAGGAGCAGCCACTTGAAAACGTCAGTTTGAAAGGGCTGAGTTAAATAGTCGTTTTCTCCAAAATTTTAATTTGGGACTATTTAACACATCCTGCCTGTATTACTAATATTATTATATAATATTTTACTATCGATATATTAAGATATGTTATAACGTACTAAAAAAAATTATGTTAAAAGATTAACCGTTATAATCCAAGATTATTCACTAAAATATAAGATATTCTGTTTTATTTATGTTAAGATCTTTTCCAATTTGGAATATTCAAAAAAAGGACTCTTTATGGAAGATTCGTCAAGAAAATATTTAGAGGATTGTCTTAAAGATTTTGAAAAAAAAGATCTGATGTTTTCAAAGGGGATTAAAAAAAGAATTATTCCATCCGCATCTAAACTAATATTTTTATTAGTCGATGATTATATCCAAAATGGTCTAAAACTAAATTTAAGTATTTCAACAATATATCTAAATTGTTGTCAAAATGACTATTTCAAAAAATATATTACGTACACATCTTTTTACGCAAAATTAAAGCATATAAAAAATGGATAAATTTAACTGTTTACGAATTGCTTTAATTAATAAAGATAAAAAGCAGAAAGTAAAAATGCTTATTCCTGCTTTTTTAGATACTTTACTACCTGAAATCTTTACAATGGGAATCCCTTGTGACTTATCCTATTGTTCTATTATTTTTAAAATGCTTTCAGATAAAGATAAAGAAGCATTTTCAAATATTTGGTATCAAACATTTTTTGTATGGTTTCGGAAAGTGGTTGAAAACCAGGATCAGCTCAGGGCGCAAATTCTGAAAAATGCTGAATTTGCGCATGAATTGAATACTTTAAATTCAAAAAATGGTAGCGTGGTAAATATTCACGCTACAGCTACTGTTAACAGAAATTCATTAGCCTCTGAAAGAATTACGGAGGCTAATGTTGATACTTCTCCTGCAGCAGCTTTGCCTGAGCCTGCTGTTAAAAGTTCGCAGGCTCCTACAGCAACGTTTTCACCTGTTAATGTTTCGGTAAATAATTATGAGGTTAAATCTTCTCCTCAGGTAATGACCGAAAATTTATCAGTAGAAGAGAATGATCCGTGGGCAAATGCTGGTAATGATCCTGCTTTCTTAACTCCAGATGAAATTGAAAAACAGAAAAAAGACAAAGAACGTCAGGAGTATCTTAAGACAAGAAAAGAATTCTGTCCTTTACCTGTATTGCCGTTAACTCACTTAGATCCTGACGATCCTCGTAATCCTGTTCGTACAGGAAATCGTTATAATGAAACTAAACATCAGAAGCTCTTTTATGATCAGAGAGGTATGATTTTTGACGGAGCCTCAGCAGACAACGAAAGTGAGTATATGCCGATCCCTCGACTATTTCAGCTTAATGATGATCTTCCAACATGGGATAATAATGTGATTTATTTATATCATTACACCTTAAAAGAAAAAGATGGAAGTGAAAATTTCGGTTCAAAAAATTCAAGAGAGATTTATTCTTTTGTAATTTCAAATTTCGGTCCCTATATGGGGCAAAAATGTTCGTTCTGGTTTATTAACAAAACTTAATGAGGTCTAACAATTATGCAAAATTACATCAATATCATTCTAGGAGCTAAGGGCGGTATCGGTAAAACCGTGATCACAACTTACTTAGCTGAATATCTTAAAATTAAAATGAAACAGACTGTTTCAGTTATTGATACAGATACAAACAATTCAGGATTAAGACAGTACAGTTTCTTTAAAACTAATTTTGTGGATTTTAAAGATGAAACTGGCGCAATCACTTCTGTTTCCATTCAGAATATCGCTCAAGAATTTAGCCAGAAAAATATCATTATTGACACTGGAGCTAACTCATATTACGCATGGTTCTCGTATTTAAAAGACATGTTTGGAATTGAGATGCTTTCATCATCAGGTGCCAAGGTTCTCCTTCATGTTCCGTTGGTTCCTGGTCAGATGAAACAGGAAACTTTTAACTGTTTAGATGAAATTGTTAATGCAAATTTAGGTAACGATAACTGTCGCCCTCAAATCATTGTTCATCTGAATAATGGTTTTAACAGTTTCGGTCAGGGCATTAGACAAGATAAGTTGCCTTCTCCTTTAGCCTTCTCAACAAAGACTGAATTTGCAAAGTATAAAGGCAAAGTTCACTATGTAGTAGAAGAGCCTCGTATTCCTATTACTATGAAATTTATGTATGACAGCTTAAGAAATCAGCATATAGCTATTTCAGAATTAGCTGACTGCTCTATGGAGGATTTAAAGAAATTTCAGCTAACTTCTCCAGATGGTAAGGAAATCCGACAGGCTTCGATTATTGATAAGAAAAGCTGTCAGATCATTAGGAATCTGATCTTCATGTCTTATCAGAATCTTGATCCCTTATACAACGTAAAATAACGATATATGATATTTAAAGATCCTATAATCAAAGAGTATGAAAGGGAGGTCGGCTACAAATTATCTGCAGATGATCCTGTGGTCGTTCTTTCTTTCATCTTTGATAAAATTCTTAAAAGACAACTTAAAACTATGCAGAATTATTTTATTATCATCAGTGGAATAGTTCTGTTTCTTGGCTTTATCTGTGGTCTAATGTGCGGTTTTCTGTTTAAATGAGGTAAATTTATTTTATGCCTGTGGTTCATTTTACTTTATCTAAAAGTAGGGCAGGTAAGACCTTCATCAGCTGGCTTCTTGCTCAATACCAGTTGTCAAATGGTCAGCCTTTAAAACTCTATGATTTAGATCAAAATTTTTCTCTATGTCGGTTTAAAGCTCTCAATGCAAAAAGTCTTAACCTTGCTGTTACCAAAACAGACGGTTCCATTGATTTTGACATCAATAAATTAGTTGAAATTATAAAAACTACTTATTCAGATCTATTAGTCGATACTACATCCGACATGTTTAACGCTATTGTCAATGCTTTAAGAAAAGATCATGAACTCCTGATTAAGCAGTTAAAAGAACTTGATGTTAATATTGTTCTTCATATGCCTGTCGCAGGTGGTGAATATGCCAGAGATGAATGCATAAAATGTGTTAATGAAGTTCTATCATCTGTAAATGACGTTTCAGTGATTGTCTGGCTTAATCATTATCCTAAACCAGTATTCAATGAATCAGTTGATCCTAATCAGAATGAGTTAAAAAACTATTTTGCTGATAAGCCTTCTCTTAAATACATCGTCAATCTTCCAAATCTTTCTTCTGGTGACACCATCACCAGAGATAATGATCAGCTACTGCTTAAAAACATATTACGTGAAAATAGGATCTTTGATGAAATACTTGATCCACAACATTATAAATATGCTGAAGATCCTTATCTAAATGGTGTTCCTGTTTTTGTTTTAACAGATTATCAGATTTCATTTTTAAGAGATGAATTCGAAAAATCTGTTCAGAATGTAGCTGAAATTGCTTCTTAGGTTTAGCCGTGGCTACATTTTTTATAACGGAGTTAAAAATGGGAAACCATACAGTATGGGAGCTGAAACAAAAGCAGTCTTTGCCACTGGATGCAAAAATTCAGATGACCAGATTAAGACTAAAGCAGTGGCACATAAAGTATGAGGGCGGTGTATACCTAGCCTTCTCAGGCGGTAAAGACAGTACAGTCTTAAAACACATACTGTCAGAATTATTTCCCGATGTGCCATCTGTTTATTGCAATACTGGTCTTGAATATCCAGAAATCAAAAAGTTTGCATTGTCTCAAGATAACGTAACAGTTATAACTCCTAAAATGATGTTCAAAGATGTCATTAACACTTATGGTTATCCAGTGATCAGCAAAGAGCAGTCAAGCTATATTGATGAAATTAGAAATACTAAATCAGATAAATTAAGAGACTTAAGACTTAATGGCAGAAACGGCAGCTATAAGTTATCTGATAAATGGAAATTTATGTTAAATGCTCCTTTTAAGATTTCAGATCATTGCTGTGATGTCATGAAAAAAGCTCCTTTTAAACTTTATGAAAAAGAAACAGGCAGAAAAGGTATTGTTGGAACTATGACAGATGAATCAATACTGAGATTGAACTCGTGGTTAAAGTTCGGTTGCAACGCTTTTGATTCTCATCGTCCGATGTCTCGTCCTATGAGTTTCTGGACTGAACAGGATGTTTTGCATTATATAGTTAAATATAATTTAAAAATTGCATCGGTGTATGGTGATATTGTTCAGGATGAAAATGGTAAATATCATACGACTGGTTGTGATCGTACTGGTTGTATGTTCTGTATGTACGGTATTCAGAAAGACGAAGTTCCCAATAGATTCCAGAGAATGCAGCAGACTCATCCACGACAATATCAGTTCTGTTTAAATGAACTAGGAATTAAAGATGTTTTGGAATATATGAATATCCCTTATAAATAATTTAACTATTGAATATGATATAATGCAATAAATATTAAAATGTAATTTCGTTATGTAACTAGATCGACAAAATACGTGAATACCTGCAAGGGGAATATGTCCGCTACGGTCAGTTAGCGTAGTTTTGAACTCTCGGCTTCCAGTGCTACTCCAAAATAGCTTTGGATTAGGAGTGTTAAATGGAGTTAAGACCTTATCAGAAAAAAGCTGTACAAGCTGTTTTTGATGAGTGGTCACGTGGGATGAATAAAACTCTCCTCATACAAGCCACAGGAACAGGTAAGACAGTATGCTTTTCTGCAGTAGCACAGAAATGTGCAGAAAAAGGAGAGCGTGTTCTTATCATCGCTCATCGTGATGAGCTTTTACAACAGGCTTCAGAGAAACTTCAGGCTGTTACAGGTTTAATACCAGAGTTTGAAAAAGCTCAGCTCACTGCAGCAGACAGTGATGCGCAAATAGTCATTGGTTCTGTTCAAACACTGACCAATGACAGAAGACTAAATGCTTATCCCCATAATGCATTTGATTTAATCATCGTTGATGAAGCACACCATTGTCTGTCATCATCATATCAGAAAGTGCTTAAATACTTTAACAATGCCAGAGTTTTGGGCGTTACTGCTACACCAGACAGAAACGATAAAAAAGATTTAAGTACCTTTTTTGATTCTATTGCGTTTGAGTATCCAATAGCCCAGGCTGTGAAAGACGGTTATCTTTCACCAATAAGAGCAAAGATGATCCCACTTAATATTGATCTTACAAATGTACGCACATCCTGTGGTGATTATATATCTTCAGATCTAGGAAATGCATTAGAGCCATATCTTGAACAGATTGCTGATGAAATGACAAAGCTGTGCTTCAATCGTAAAACAGTTGTATTCTTACCTCTGGTTGCAATCTCTCAGCTGTTTTGTGAGCTTTTAAATTCTAAAGGCTTTCATGCAATAGAAGTTAATGGTGAATGTACAGACAGAAAAGAAATTTTGTCAGATTTTGAAAGTGGTAAGTACAACGTGATTTGCAACTCAATGCTGCTTACTGAAGGCTGGGACTGTCCAGCAGTCGACTGCATTGTAAATCTTAGACCAACAAAGTCACGTTCATTGTATACACAGATCGTTGGTCGTGGTATGCGACTGTATCCAGGTAAGAAGGAATTACTGCTTTTAGATTTTTTATGGATGACTGCAAAGCTATCTTTATGTCGTCCAAGCTGCATCATAGCTAAAGACGCAGAGCATGCTAAAAATATAGATTTAAAAGTAGAAAGAGCTAATGACGGCATCGACATTCTTGAAGCAGGAAAACAGGCAGAAACAGATATTGTTCAACAGCGTAAAAAGGCTTTAGCTAAAGAGCTTGAAGCTCAGAGACGTAAAAAAGCTAAGTTTGTTGATCCTCTGCAGTTCATTTTTTCGATTGAAGAAAATTTTGACGATTACGAACCTACTTTCAAATGGGAGTTAGAACCTCCTACTCAGAAGCAGATAGAACTGATTGAAAAATTCAATATTAGTGCTGAGGGTATAGATTCTCGTGGAAAAGCAACAAAACTAATTGATGTACTAATGAGACGTGTTAATGAGCATTTATCTACAGCAAAACAGATAAGGCTGTTAGAGCGTTATGGCTTTAAATCTGTAGGCACTTGGACTTTTACTGAAGCTTCAGATATGATTAATCATCTCGCCGCAAATCATTGGATCGTCCCAGAAGGAATTGTTGCTTCTCAATACACTCCACAGAAATAGTAAGAGATTTTTACTATGAAAGATGATTTAAAAGACGCTCTATACAATTGCCCCAAAGATCTTAAGCGTAATACGATGGGAAAATAATCTTAAATATCTTGAATATTGTTATGTAAAGAACATTAAAAATGATAGATATTTATTTGATTTATAAAATAAATCTTTATATAAAGAACTTGAATTTCTATTTTCAAGATCTTTAAATTTTTAGTTTTTGGTTATACTTTGAGAAATTAAATCTAGTTTGCTAAGTCAAAATTAAGTGATTAAAGTTCGGTATAAAATATACTTGACTAAGTATATATAAATAACTATAATTTGATTAAAGATACAGTTTAGGAGTTAAAAAAAAGCTAAATGTTAGAGCATTAGCAGTGTGTTAGTGCTCTATGATTTACCTTTTAATATGGAGATGCAAAAAAAATGGCTAGTTCAAAAAAGAATGTTTCTAACTTTGCTTTTATTGCAAAAGCTGAAACACTCCTACTTAAACTGGGAAGTGAATTAAGGACTGTTAACGTTGAATGTGACAACGCTCAGGGCATGTTAAAAGATGTTGTAAAGAAGATCTAACTTTAGGAGATAACAATGATTGTATTTTTTACTGTGTCATTTTTCATTAATTTGTTTTTGATTGCTGCTTTTTTTCGCAGAGGACAAATGGTCGCAAGTTTTTTTACAATGTTGATAACAGTTATTCTCGGACTTTGTATATGCGCACTCATACCCCGTGGCTTTAAGGATCAAACTCGTGAGTTTATAGGATCTGTTTTTGAAGACAAGTCTACACGTATAAGTGAATATGAGGACAAAAAAGAACGCAAGGATCAAGAAGAGAAGAAGGCTCAAGAACAAAAAGTAAATCAGAAGAATGAAACTGAATGGGTATGTACCATTGTAGATGATCAGAAAATCTGTACCAGAAACCAAGAAAAGGAAGCTCGTGAAGATGAAACTTCAGAATGGGACTGCGTCACTGAAGGTAACAGAAAAATCTGTATAAAACACGGAGCTGAAAAATGGTACTAGGCAATATATGTG
>ERZ1034939.720-NODE-720-length-19140-cov-13.103589_pt1 | contig 19140 bp, 12 predicted proteins | sample MGYA00520626_ERZ1034939 | MGnify/ENA primary metagenome ERZ1034939 (study PRJEB33766, sample SAMN09781751) | gut metagenome | biome: gut microbiome | host: Homo sapiens | place: Madagascar | study: EMG produced TPA metagenomics assembly of the PRJNA485056 data...
TAACTCAGTTTGATTATTCGTTTTTGAATCTGATGGCAAAGATAATACTTTATCTTCTAATCTCCAAAACTTTTCCAGAAAAACTTCTATCGAGTATGCTTTTACTTTTATTGGGGGATTACAAATCCACCATCAAAACGAAGAAGCCCGATTCTGAATCTCTAGGATTCGGAACCGGGCTCCAGGACTTAGTATCGAAAAAAAATAAAAATAGTCTTACTTGAAGTATCTCTTGTAAAGACCTGCGAAACCTGCACAGTGGCGAGCCTCGTCTTTAGCCATCTCATGAACAGTATCGTGGATAGCATCAGAACCCTGCTCCTTGGCAAGCTTGGCAATGCGGAACTTGTCCTCGCAAGCACCCTTCTCAGCAGCGATGCGAGCCTCGAGGTTGCTCTTGGTGTCACCCAAAACCTCACCCAGCAACTCTGCAAAGCGAGATGCATGGTCAGCCTCCTCGAACGCATAGCGCTTGTAAGCCTCTGCAATCTCTGGATAACCCTCGCGGTCTGCCTGGCGAGCCATTGCAAGATACATACCTACCTCGCCACACTCACCTGCAAAGTGATCCTTCAATCCCTTGATGACCTCCTCATTGACGCCATCCTTATATGCCTGACCGAGAACGTGTACAGTAGCGAATGTCAAATCATCGTCCACTGTATCTTCCATCTCCTTGAACTTGCTGGCTGGAGCCTTGCAAATAGGGCACTTCTCTGGTGCCTCTGTACCCTCGTAGATGTAACCACAAACGGTGCAAATAAATTTCTTCTTCATAATGTTAATGTTTTAAAATGTTCTTGTATTGTATTACCTTATTACTATTAATTCTCTTGTCTTACGAATCATTTCGGCTTTCTGTTCCTGTTAATTCGTCTTCTTCTCCATCTTCTTGGCACAAGCTGAACAGATGCCCTTGTAGTAGAGCTGCTCCTCCTGCACGATGTTGCCATCTATCACCTTGGTCTCTGTTACCCGTGGTGCTGGCTCATCGAAGAGGTCGATGATCTTGCCGCAGTTCTTGCAGTAGAAGTGAACGTGTGGCTCGATGTTGCCATCATAGCATACGCGATGTTCGTCGATGGTAATCATCTGGGCTGCATTAACCTCACTCAGCATGCGGAGCGTGTTATATACTGTGGTACGGCTTAGGGTCGGTACCTTATTCTCCAAAGCTTTGTAAACATCTTCGATGTTTGGGTGGGTAGGATGCTTGATCAGGTAGTCCAGGATTGCCAATCTCTGTACTGATGGTCGGATGCCTTTCTCCACCAATCTGGTATAAGCTTCTGTTTTCTTCATTTCCTTTCGTTTGATTGATTTTTACGACTGCAAAGGTAATGAATTTATTTCTATCCACCAAATAATTCTGTAAAATATCCAAAATAATAGGTATTATTTTTAGATAATTTACAGAATTAAATGTTTATTCACTAAAAAACGACTATTTTCCAGTCTTTACGCCCAGGAATTTATCTACCATTATCAGCTGTTTGAGCTGGAAGGCTGGCTTGCATGCCTTCTTTGCCTTGAGCCTGATGGTGAAGAGCTCGTGGGTGCCCTCTACGGCTGGCTGTTCACCGATGTTGACGAAGGTAGGGTAGAGCACCTTGCTGCCATCTGAGTGCAGACGGTCCTTGGTGAGGTTCTCCATCTTGCCCATATCCTTCACGTCCACTCCAATGAACTCGTATTCGGTGGCGCTGTATGGCAGGGCGAAGCTCAGGGCATTGAGCGATACGAGATCCTTGCCCTTTACGGTGAGGGTGATGGTTTCGCCTGCCCGGTACATCTTCTTGTCAGCTGCGAGACTGATGCTGCCCTCTACGGCTGGCACCTTCTTGCTGCTTACTCCGCTCTTGAGCTGGGTAGCCACCACGGAGATATCATAGGCGTCGATGAGACCGTTGCCGTTGATATCGCCCTTGCTTACGTAGCCCTCGAAGTCCTTGTCGCCCCTGCGCAATCCGCAGTAATTGAGGTAAGAGGTGAAGTCGTTCTCGTCGATGCGTCCGTCGTGGTTGATGTCGCCAGCCTTCTCCATCTTGCTGCCTGGCATCTTGAATACGTACATCTCAGTTCCCGAACCTTGTCCGCCCCTGGCTTCTTCTACGGTCATCTTGATATACTGCGCCTCTGGGTTGCCCTTGAACAGGTATTCCTTTACGGCATCCTCGTTCTTCCAGTCGAAGCTTCCTGTTTCTGTCCAGTTGATACCATCGTTACTGATGGCGAACTTACCCTTCTGGATCTGTCCGTTGGTTTCTCGTTCTGAAGCTGGCACATAGTGAATCTTGTCGAGCTTGACGATGCCGTTGAGGTTCAAGGTAACATCGAATGGCAAAACTTCTTTCTTATAATAGTTGGTGTGCCAGAAGTTCTTCTCGTTGAAGTCGAACATCTTCGATACGTCTAGTCCTCCCCAGTCCTCTACTGAGTTGGTGGCTGTGATGTCGTGGATGGCCTCGTCCAGAGGATCCTTGATGGTATGTGCCTGCAGGGTAGTCCATTCGGAAACGCCGTCCTTGTTCACGGCTCTCACCTGCACCTCGTAATCGGTCTCCGGCTTCAGGTTCTCGATGCAGAATTCGGTGCTGCGGATGGTGGAATGAATCACGCCATCTACCTTTACCTCATAGTAGTCGGCGTTGGGCTGCTTGTTCCAGGTAGCCACCAGCTCGAATGCCTTGGTAGGGCTCTGGCTGTCCTTCATCGTTACCTGAGGAGCCGCAAGGGCACCGTTGGAGTGGAGCAGCACATCGGCATCATCCATCTGGTAGCCATCCATGCGGAGCTCTACGTCGTTGGCAGTGATGTCGGTCTTCGCCAGTCGCACATAAACCATCGGATTCTTGCGGATATCCATCTTCTCGAAGTCGCTGCCCGGAGTGGCGAAGCGGTTGAGCTGTGGAGCCTCGTCGAAGAACCACGCATTTGCGGTGTTTCGGAGTTCATCGAGCGAATTCACCTGGGTCAGCTTCACGCTCTTTCCGCCAATCTTCGCTGCCAGCTTCTTAGGCTTCTGGCTCAGATTGATGCGAAGCTCTGTAGCCTGGTTCTTCTCCTGACCCTGGAAGTGGCCTATGGTCTTGTAGATATGTACGTTGAGACGGTCCTTCTGCAGGGAAGAGGTGATGTGGGTGGTGGCGTGCTCGCCCAGGCGGTAAAGTTCGGTCTTGCCGTCATCATCATAGAGGGCGTAATGGGTTTCGCCGTATGGATAGAGTTCGAAGATGCGCTGGGTGTTGTCTATCTGCGATACGTTGTTGTTAGGATTTACCATCGGGATGATGGCGCCTCGCTTCACGAAGACTGGCAGCTTCCAGTAGGGAGCCTCAAACTCGTTGATGATTCTTCCACCTTTATATATATGTCCGCTGAAGTAATCCACCCATTCGCCCTGAGGCAGGTAGATGCCGTTGCGGATATCGTTGCCCTCCTTGTCCATCTTGGTTTCCTTGTAGATAGGAGCCACGAGGAACGACGGACCGCACATAAACTGATACTGCGTTGCCTTGCCCAGGGTATAAGGGTTGGCTTCGTCGAGGAACATCGCCCTTACCAGCGGCTTGCCGGTTACTGCCTCGTGGGCGGCGGTGTAGATGTAAGGCATCAGCTCTGACTTGAGCTTCAGATACCAGCGGTTGACGGAAGTTACCGGTTCGCCCAGGATATGAGGATACTTGGCATTGCTGCCCCAGCCATCCATGTTCAGACCCATCGCGGTGAAGGCCTTCCATTCGAATTCTCGCATGTTGACAATCGGATTCTTTCCGCCGAAGATACCATCATTATCAGATGTGATGTTGGAGATGCCCGAAAGTCCGGCGCCGATGAAGGTAGGGATGTGGAAGCGGATGTACTCCCAGTCGCCACCGGTCTGGTCGCCCGACCAGACGGATGCATATCGCTGTGTACCAGCCCATCCATCGAGTGAGATGATGAACGGACGGGCATTCCCGCCATAGTAAGGCATGATCTGAGCCACGTCAGCCACACCGTTCAATCCGAAGGAATAGCCATCGCCTACCCAAGCCACATCGGTCTTGAGCACTCTTACGCCGGCGGTTCCTACCTCCTTTACGATGTCGCGCTGCAGGAGCGCCTCGATGCTGTCCTTCGGATGCAGGTCTGACTGGGTCCAGAGTCCGATTTCAACACCCTTCTTGCGGGCGTAATCACCGAATTTCTTCAGGTTCTGGATGTTGCCGTCTAGGGTACTCTCCTGTCCGTATCCGGCTCCGTATCCATCGTTTGGCAGGAACCATCCCAGCGGCATGTCGTGCTTGATGTATCGGTCGATTGCCGCGCGTGCAGAGAACTGGTAGTTGTTCTTCTCGCCATTCAGCGATTCCTTGATGCCGGTCTTGTCGCTGGCACTCTCCTTATACGCCTTTCCATCCTCGAACACCATGGTGCGGCCCTTGTCAGACTCCTTCCAGTAGTCGCGGTTGTAGGCATTGAGATGACCCTCGTAGAAGCCGAACTTAGGGAGCAATACAGGGTTGCCGGTGAGCTGGTAATAACCATCGAGCAGATCGGTAGGCTTCTTGCCCACCATGAAGAAAACGTCTAAGTTCTTGGATTCGTGAGAGAGTTCTACCTTTCCGTTGTGGGTAGAACCGAAGTCGTAGAGACCTGGCTTGAAGGTGTACCACATGAAGCCGTAGCCTGCGGTTGACCAATAGAATGGGGCAGGGGAAGCCACTCCGCCATCTACCCAGTTGTTGGTGTTGACGATTTCGATTTTCTCACCCTTGTGAGAGAATCTTCCGTTCTGTACGCCACCACCGAAGAAATACTCATCCGGCTGTTCGCGCAGGCTGAGGGTTACCTTTTCGGGTGTAAACTGTGCCGGAGCGCTTTGCTCTGCCACGGTCTTTCCGTCTTCCAGGTTGATGATCTTGAAGAGCTGGGTAGTCTTGTCGAAGATTACCTGTGCCTTAGTGGTAGAAAGGATGATGGAGTTGTCGTTCTCCTCCACGTTCAGCTTGTTTACTGAAGTGCGTGGATTATCCACCAGGATACTCGCCTCTGGCTTAGCCTCGGGCGCTCTCATCACGCCATCGCTACGATCTTCGAAGATACGGAAAACACTTTCGCCATAGAAATCTACGGCGACACGTTGCTGGTTGGCGAAGACAATCTCCACCAGCGTAGGATTGATTCTGAGAATCTGTACATCTCCTGCCTTCACGGTCTGGGCTGCCTTCTTGGTATCGGGAGCGGATGGAAGCAGGGGAGATGATGCTGTGTTGGTTGTGTTGGCAACCATGGGCAAGGTTACCGCCATTGCCATCAGGTTGCCAACAGATAATTTCTTATAAATATTACTCATTTTTTTATTTATAGATTATTTTGAGAGTTTTTCGATGAACGCCTTCATCTCAGTCTCGTGTTCCTTCGCCTTGAGGAAGAGATGCCACTGGTTCTGGGCTCTTACCAGGTTGTGCTCAGGATACTTGCACTTCCAGTAGTGGTCGCCGTTGAGGTAATCCCAGAGGAAGCGGACTGCCTGCATGTATGGGAAGAGCTCGGCTGCATGAGGAAGCAGGGAAATCTCCAATGGAGAAAGGAAGGCTGATGCTGACTCCACGTAGCCGCGGGTGAACGACTCGAAGATGTCCATGCGGAAATCTATCTTCTCGAACTCCGGAGAATCCTCGGCGATGGTATTCGCTGCCGTGCGGAGGAAATCGCCGTAATCGCTCACGAAGAGAGATGGCATCACGGTATCGAGGTCGATGACGCACAATACGCGACCCGCTTCATCAAACATCATGTTGTTGACCTTGGTATCGCAGTGGCAGACATGCTTCTGCAGCTTGCCCTCGCGGAAGAGGCGCTGGCAGAGACACATCTCGTCCATATAACTCTCGATGTCGGCGATGAAATCCTTCACGCCTTCTGCGCGTCCGGCACGGTCTTCCTTCACAGCCTGGCGGAGCTGGTCGCGGCGCAGTTCCATGTTGTGGAAATCAGGGATGGTTTCGCCGAGACGGTCGGTGATGTCGGTGAGCTGAGCCTCGAACTCTCCGAAGGTCTTGCCTGCGTAGTAGGAGCTTTCCGGGTTGACAGCTTCCTGGGTGATGGCACGAGGAATGAAGACGGAGATGCGCCAGTACTGCTGATCTTCGTCCTTTACATAGGTCTTGCCGTTGCTCGCCTTGACGAAGGTGAGAACCTTGCGGTCGATATCGTCAGCGCCCTGTTTTTCGAGCTGCTGGCGGATGTGGGTAGTTACTTCCTCGATATTGTGCTGCAAGAGATCTACATCGGTGAAGATAGAGTCGTTGATGCGCTGGAGAACATAGTCTGGTGCATCGTCTTCTACGGTTGTCACCTTGTAGGTGTCATTGATGAGTCCATTACCGAGAGGCTTTACCTCATTTACAGTTCCGATGATATCGAACTGTGAGATGACAGGTTTGAGATCTTTCATTTTAGTTTGGTTTTAAATATATTTTTAAAGCTTTTGCCCTTACAGGGCGTAGTTTCTTATTGGATTTTTAACCCAGGGCGATGCCCTGGGTTGTTTGGATGCAAGCCTTTCGCCCTGTAAGGGCAAAAGCTTTGACATTATCTCAGGTCGATGACTTCTGCTCCTGGGAATTCCTTGCTGTTGAAGACGAAGGAATTGTTGGAAATGCCCTTTGCCTTGAAGCCAGAGATGTCGATGGTACTCCAGGTAGAGCCCTGGCGCATCTTTACCTGCGATGGCACGTGGGTGTTCTTGTTGATGGTGATATACATCTCTGCCACGGTGCGCTTCTGGTTGTTGGCAACGAGATGCACCTGATAGTTGCTGCCCACAGTCTTGAGGCTGCTCTTATATCCTGTCTTGTAGATGTGGATGAAGGTATAAGGATTCATCGACATCTGCTTGGCCTGGGTAGGGTTGCTCACGTTCACCTCGTTGGTCTTCTTCATATAGGTCCACTGCGTCTTGCCGTTATACCATACGATGGCTTCCGGTGTGCGCGCATTAAACTTGTTACCCTTGATGGTGATGGTACCGCTTGCCGAACCATACTTAGGGCTAGACAGCTTGAAGTTGGCGGTAGCACCCTTCTTGTTGCCGATAACGGCAGCGGTCTTGTCGAGCACCTGCTGGGCGGTCTGCGCCATAGTGCCCAGGCTCATCATCGCTGCGAAAGCGATAGCTAAAATCTTTTTCATATCCTTACTGTTTATTGTATTATTCAAATTACGAGTTTCTCAGCTGCATCAGCAATGTGTTGAGCTGGTTCTCATCCTGCAGGAGTACCTCTCTAGGCTTGCTGCCCTGAGCGGCTCCTACGATGCCTGCTGCCTCAAGCTGATCCATCAGTCTGCCGGCACGGTTGTAGCCGATGCTGAAACGGCGCTGAATCATACTGGTGCTGCCCTGCTGCGAGAGAACGATGGCATGGGCTGCCTCCTCGAAATATGGATCCAGGTTGCGGGTATCTACGCTGCCGTTGCCTCCTACGCCGCCATCTTCGCTGGCTGGTTCAGGGAGTTCCATTGGCTCGATAGGACCAGGCTGGTTGCAGATGTATTCGTTGATGCGCTCAATCTCTGGTGTATCTACGAAGGCGCACTGTACACGCACCGGTTCGTTGCCGTTGAGATAGAGCATATCACCACGACCGATGAGCTGGTTGGCTCCCGTTCTGTCGAGGATGGTCTTGGAGTCGATGGCCGAAGTTACCTTGAAGGCAATACGGCCCGGGAAGTTCGCCTTGATGTTACCGGTGATGATGCTGGTGGTAGGACGCTGGGTAGCGATGATCATGTGGATACCCACGGCACGGGCCAGCTGGGCGATGCGGGCGATAGGAAGCTCCACCTCCTTGCCGGCTGTCATGATCAAATCTCCAAACTCATCGATAATTACCACGATGTATGGCATAAATTCGTGACCATCAGTCAGTTTCAGTCTGTGGTTCACGTATTTCTGATTATACTCCTTGATGTTCCTGGCTCCCGCCTTCTTCAGCAGGTCGTAGCGGCTGTCCATCAGCACGCAGAGGCTGTTCAGCGTTCTCACCACCTTGGTTACATCGGTGATGATAGGCTCCTCCTCATCCGGAACGGCAGCCATAAACTTGTTGGTGATGCGTGAATATACGCTGAACTCTACCTTCTTAGGGTCGATGAGCACCAGCTTCAGCTCGTTAGGATGCTTCTTGTAGAGCAGGGAAGTGATGATGGCGTTCAGACCAACAGACTTACCCTGACCGGTGGCACCTGCAACGAGCAGGTGAGGAATCTTCGCCAGATCCACCATGAACACCTCGTTGGTGATGGTCTTGCCCAGCGCGATAGGCAGCTCCATCTTGGTTTCCTGGAACTTCTTGGAGTTCAGGATGCTCTCCATGCTCACGATGTTTGCCTTGGCATTAGGCACCTCGATACCGATGGTTCCCTTGCCAGGGATCGGAGCGATGATACGGATACCCAGGGCAGCGAGGCTCAGGGCGATATCATCCTCCAGGTTCTTGATCTTTGAGATGCGCACACCCTCGGCAGGCTGAATCTCGTAGAGAGTGATGGTAGGGCCCACGGTGGCACGGATGGTCTTGATCTGTACGCCGAAGTTGCCCAGCACCTCGATGATTCGGTTCTTGTTGGCCTTCTGCTCCTCTTCGTCGATAGACACCTCCTGGTCGTCGTATTTCTTCAGCAGGTTGAGGGTAGGGTACTTGTATCTTGTGAACGGTTCCTTCGGATTGATAGGCGTATTGAGCACCTCGGCATTGCTTACGGTGTTGCTGGTAGCCTTCTCCTCTCCGGTAGCCACAGAGATATCCATTCCGATATGAGCCGAAGCGGCAGCGGCAGCCGCCATCTCCTGGCGCTCTCTTTCTGCGCGCTGTGCTCTGAGCTCACGCTGCTGCTGAATCAGACTTGGAGCAGCCACGTTCTTGTCGGCATCAGCCTGCTGGCTGTCTGCGGCTGCATCGAGGTCGATAGGTGAGGTTGCCTTCTCATCCTCGTCCTTCTGCTCCTCAGCCATCTGCTTCAGAGAACTTTCCTCGTTCTGGTCTGCCATCTGGTTTTGGTCTGTTTCCTGAGGCTGAGAAGTCTTGGAATTCTTGTCAATCTCCTCCTCCTCATCATCCACGACACCCTGGGCAGCGTTTCGGTAAGCTTCATCGATGGCATTATCCTCTTCCTGCTTCTCCCTATGGTTGGTAATCTCGAATTTCACCTTATTAGATATATATCCGATAGGGTTAAGTGCCTTTCTCACGATGGTGATGGTCTCGGTGGTGATATAGGTGAGGAATGCGATGGCCACGAAGAGAAGGATGGCGGTGAGTCCCGGAGGACCGATGACATTCTCCAAGGTCTGGACCACAAACATGCCGTGCTTTCCGCCCGGATTGAAGATGAGACTACCGAAGATAGGAGTGAGGAACTTGGCGAAGGTGACGGATGACCAGATCATCACCACCATCATGCAGAAGAACCACTTCCAGAGATTCACGCGATAGACATTCATCAGCTGGAAACCCACCATCACCACGAAGCAGGGAATCAGGAAGGCTGGGAAACCGAAGTTCACCGCCATCAGCCAATAGGAGAGGATGGCTCCCATGGATCCGCAGTAGTTCTGGAACAGCTGCTGGGTGTTGGTCCATTCTCCGGGCTGCAGGTTCTCCAGCAAGCTCTGGTCGGCAGCGCCCGTACTGAGGAAGGATATCATCGCCAGTATCATGACGACAGCAACTACGAGCAAGGCGAGTCCGAGGAAGAAATCGGTAATCGTATTGTTGAAAATATATTGTAAACCAATGGCTTCGCTAAATGATTTAGTTTTGCCTGATGTTTTTTTCTTTGCCATTTTCTATTCCTTTTTTATATTTAACTGCAAAATTAGCAAAAAAGATTGAGAAACGCTCCTTTTTTTCGGGATTTTTTGCTAATTTTGCAACTTGTAATGAATAAATAGCAGTAATGAAGATAATTTTCACTAGTTTCGAAAAGAAAACTATCAATAGCTTGCCTCGAATTCTCTTTCCTGGCAAAATGATAGTGATAGATAAGGCTGAAGATACAGATGCCGCTGTTGAATATCTCCTGGGACAGGATATTCTGGGTGTGGATACGGAGACACGACCAAGTTTCTCCAAGGGTATGCACTTCCAGGTATCACTGCTGCAGGTGAGTACCCGCGATACCTGCTATCTCTTCCGCCTGCATCTCACGGGTATGACACCAGCCATCATCCGATTCCTGGAGGATAAAAAGGTGCCAAAAGTGGGATTGTCTTGGCATGATGACCTCTTGCAGTTGCATCGTAGATGCGATTTCAAGCCGGGATATTTCATCGAGTTGCAGGATGTGGCTAAGAAATTCGGCATCAAGGATATGAGCTTGCAGAAAATCTACGCCAACCTCTTCCATCAGAAAATCAGCAAGGCTCAGCGACTCAGCAACTGGGAATCCCAGGAGCTCAGAGAGGCTCAGTGCAGATATGCCGCCACGGACGCATGGTGCTGCATTCATATCTACGAGGAGTTCAACCGTCTCTGCAAGGCTGACGATTACGAGCTGGTAGAGTTCTAGGTTGATGTATTCGATTTTTCGTAAATGAGAGAATTGATAGAACTTAAAAGACTATATAATATAATAATGTATAAGAACGTATATTTAAAGAAAGGAAAAGAAGAATCTCTCAAGAGATTCCATCCATGGATATTCTCCGGCGCTATCCAGCGCATGGACAATGATATAGAGGAAGGTGAAACCGTAAGGGTTTTCACTTCTGCTGGTGACTTCATCGCCATCGGTCACTATCAGATCGGTTCCATCGCAGTGAGAGTGCTCTCTTTCAGCGATGTGGATATCGACAACGAATTCTGGTGCGCCCGACTGGAGTCGGCTTACAGGATGCGACTGGCGGTAGGTATCGCCGGAAATCCAGACAACAACACCTATCGACTGGTGCATGGCGAGGGAGATAACCTGCCGGGTCTCGTTATCGACTGCTATGGTCCTACTGCCGTGATGCAGGCTCACAGTGTGGGTATGCATGTATGCCGTATGGAGATTGCCAAGGCGCTGAAGCAGGTGATGGGCGATGAGCTGCAGAACATCTACTACAAGAGCGAGACCACCCTGCCATACAAGGCCGACCTGCGCCAGGAGAATGGCTTTATTTTGGGTGGTGATGCTGATGACGTGGCTGTGGAGAACGGATTGAAGTTCCATATCGACTGGCTGCGCGGTCAGAAGACCGGCTTCTTCGTAGATCAGCGTGAGAACCGCTCCCTGCTCGAGCATTACGCCAAGGGCAAGAGCGTGCTCAACATGTTCTGCTATACCGGCGGTTTCTCAGTCTATGCCATGCGCGGCAATGCCAAGGCGGTTCACTCCGTGGATAGCAGCGCCAAGGCGATTGAGCTGACCAATGAGAACATCGCTCTCAACTTCCCTGGCGACCCACGCCACGAGGCATTCTGCGAGGATGCGTTCAAGTATCTGGATGAGCACGACCAGCAGTATGATCTCATCATCCTCGATCCTCCAGCCTTTGCCAAGCACCGTGCAGCGCTGCGCAATGCGCTGAAGGGATATACTCGCCTGAATGTAAAGGGCTTGCAGAGAATCAAGAAGGGTGGAATCCTCTTCACCTTCAGCTGCTCTCAGGTGGTAACCAAGGATAATTTCCGCAACGCTGTGTTTACTGCAGCAGCCCAGGCAGGAAGAAAGGTTCGCATCCTGCACCAGTTGCATCAGCCAGCCGATCATCCTATCAACATCTATCATCCTGAAGGCGAATACCTGAAGGGACTCGTGCTTTATGTGGAGTAAGCTCTGACAGCGTAAAAAGAGTAGAATCTTTATGTCAGAGTATATACGATGAAGAATGTAGAGTAAAAATACAATGAAGAAATTTTCAATCATGATATGTCTGGTTTCAGCACTTCTGCTGGGAATGGCCAGTTGCGGCGATTCACAGCAGAAGCGACTGCGACTGAGCAAACAGGAGAAGGCCCGACTCGACAGCATCGACCGGGCTTCGCTCAAGGTGGGTGTGATGCCTACGCTCGATTGCCTTCCGGTATATCTGGCTTACGAGGACAGCATCTTCCTGAAGCAGGGAGTAACGGTACATCTCTATCGCTACAATGCGCAGATGGACTGCGATACAGCCATCGCCCGAAAGAGGGTAGAGGGTACGGTGACCGACCTGGTGAGAGCTGCCCGCCTGCAGAAGCAGGGTACACAGCTCTTCTATCCTGTCTCTACCAATCTGTACTGGCAGCTTATCACCAACCGCAAGGCGCGTATCTCGGAACTGAAGCAGCTGTCTGACAAGATGATAGCCATGACCCGTCATTCTGCCACCGATTATCTCTCTACGCTTGTCATCGACAGCGTGAAGACCAAGTATGACGTATATCGCGTGCAGATCAACGACCTGAACATCCGCCTGCGCATGCTCCTCAACAATGAGATGGATGCCGCCTGGATGCCGGAGCCATACGCCACACAGGCAAGAATGGCTAAGCATGTGGCACTGGCGGATAGTAGAGACAAGAACCTCCAGTTGGGAGTGATTGCCTTCCGCAGCAAACTGAAGGCGGAACCCCGAAGAAAAAATCAAATCGACAGATTCGTGAAAGCTTACGACATCGCTGTAGATAGCATCAATAAGAATGGCGTACACCACTATGCCGCTTTACTGACCAAGTATTATGGTATTGATGCCCAAACCGTTAGCAATCTGCCAAAATTAAAGTACAGTCACGCTATGGAGCCTCGCCAGCGAGATCTCAAGGTGGCAGATATTAACAAATAAACAACTACAATTATGTCAGAAGAAGTAAATTTGTCAGAAGAGTCTAATAATCCAGAAGAAGTTCTGGCCCAGAAGGAGTTATTGGAGGATGTTGTTGAAATCCGTCAAATGATTCATCAGCAGCGTTTCGCCGAATGCAATCCAATGCTTTTTGCTATCATAAAAAACAGTCCGAACCATCAGCCGTATATACACCGTCTGGTGCAAGGTTTGCTGTCAACCGTTATCGCCAGTTTGAGTCTCTTCCAACGCAAGAAGATCTCTACTGAAATGCTTGGCTTTCTCAAGCTGGATGCCAAAGCTGTAAAGGAGTTTAAAATCCCGGAAACGACACCTGAGGGTAGAGCGAAATTAGTCTCCGACGCAATTTCTGAGCTCGACCAGTTCCTGGTAGATATCGAGATGGATATCCGTTCAGAACAGGGTATTTTCAAGGATTTGAAAAAGCAGGGCGAGGCGATAGATATCAAAGAGGTGAAGCCAACCCTCGAGAAATTCGTTTCCCGAGAGGCGATGCTTTTCCTGAACCACGACCTCTCGAAGGAGGAGCAGGACCAGGCTTCAGCCCGTCTGTATCAGGAGTGGGAAGAGTATCGTGAAAAGATTTTCGACAGATTTGTCACTGCTGGATATTGGAATGATGAGGAACGTGCTGTTGTCAAAGATACCATCCTTTCGCCTACAGTTGATTCCTTGACCTCACAGCTTCTGGTGAGTGCCATTACGCTCTCTGCCGCCACCGTTTTCGATATGGGTAAATTCACTTTGCTCTACGATATCTACCGCCTGGCAGATGACGATGAGGTGAAGGTGCGTGCCCTCCTGGGATGGCTGCTGGTTTCTACGAATTGCGGCTGCTACGAACAGCATCCTGACTTCCGTAGCTTTGCAGAGCAGTTGACCGAGGATTGCAAGAATGATCCAGACTTGCTTGCCGAAATCATAAAAGCCCAGAAGATGCTTGCCGTGACTGTGTTCAGCGAGCAGAAGTCTATCGACTATACCAATGATATCATGGCATCGCTGTCAAAACGTTTCCTCGGCGACCTGAAGGATAAGGTAGCCGATTTGCTGGAGGCTGATGAAGATATGCGAAATATCTTCGAAATCGATGAAGACGAGGAAACTTCGGAAGAGAGTCCTATCCGTTCTGTCGATATCAATACCGACGAGGATGGAATCGATAATCTCGACGCAGATATAGAGAGTCCGCTCTCTATGGATGAAATGATGGATAAGGGCATCGATATCCTCTTGCCGCAGTTTAAAATGTTACGAGACCAGACAGAGTTCTTTACTCATCTGTACAATTGGTTCATGCCTTTCTATCTGAAGAATCCTCATATAACCGAGGCTCTCGGATTCGTAGATGAGAAGAGAAAGTTCTGCAAGGCTTTCTGTTCTACAGCAAGGTCATGTCCTGCCGATGCCTATTCCCTGGCAAACCTGATCGTCTCTCATCCTAATGAGATACCGGAGAATATTGTTGACTGTTACGATGACCCTGAGGATGAGGAAGATGGCAGCGTGTCTGCAGATGAGGAAGAGATTGTTAAGGAATTTTTTAATGAGCCTGAAGAGCATCGTGCAAAGCGTATCCGTATCAACTACATCCGCAATCTCATGCGCTTCTCCAAGTTCTATACAGCGAAGGATGAAATCTTCAATATCCTCGACGAGCTGGATGATGACAAACCAGCCTATGCCGTCTTGGCGGGTCCTCTTTTCCAGGATGAATTCTTCGATAAGTACCGCATGGCTATAGCCCGCTATTCCTTCCGCCGCGAGTTCCCTGATCTGGTTGAAGTGATGCTGGAAGGTGTACCATGCGACACGCTAGAGATGCACTTCATGAAGGGATGGGTATGTATGCAGAAGGGAGACAATCATAGTCTCTGCATGGCTGTCGATCATTTCAAGAAGATGCTGAAGATAAAGCCTGACATGAAGCAGGTATATCTGCAGCTGGGCATCTGCTATCGTAATCTCATCCAGGTGGATGAGTATCTGGAGAATTTCGACAAGCTGATGGAGTTCAAGGATTCTTTCTCAGAAGAGGAACTCTTCGAGTTGAAACTGGATAAACTGAAGTTCATCGTCATGAACAACAGATTTGAAGAGGCGATGCCGCTGGCTTACGAGCTGGATTATACCCATCCGGAGAATCAGATGGCGGGAGCCTTGCTCACACAGCTGCTTATCAAGATAGGTGGCGAACATGCGGAAGAGAACTTCCAGAAGGCTCATCAGCGCCTGGATGAATATTTCGCCGAGGTGAACGAGCTTTTCGGTAGTTTCGAGAAGATGAAAAAAGAGGGTAAGGATACGAAGAATATGATGATGCAGGCGATGGATCTCTTCTTCAAGATGATGAAGAATGACAAGCTTGCCGAGGCTTACAATAACTATTCGCTTGGTCTCCTGGCATTGATAGAACATCAGCCGAAAAAGGCTATGGGACCTTTCTTCAGGGCTTATGCCTATTATGTAGAAAAGGATGAGAATGTATTCTTTGAAGCCCTTAAGGAAGACTATAAATGGTTGAAGAGCTATGGATGTTCTTACACTGATTTGATGATTATCTATAATCAGGTAGTGGCTGAACACCAGAAATCGCAAGAAGAAATAAAGAAGTATGCCGATAAATCAGAATAGAAATAACAATAACAAGACACAGATAGATACCAACTACGCCCACCTGCAACCGCAGGCGGTGGAGTTGGAGAAGGTGGTTCTGGGTGCATTGATGATTGATACCGATGCTTTTTCGGTAGTATCCGAGATGCTGAAACCCGAAACCTTTTATGATCCGAGACATCAGAAAATCTACGAGGCGATTCAGACCATGAATATGGAGGAGCGCCCCGTGGATATCATGACCGTTACGGATGAACTCACCAAGATGGGCGCTATCGAGAAGGTGGGTGGAGCCGGTTACCTGATGGAGATTTCCTCGCAGGTGGCTTCGGCTGCCCACATCGAGTACCATGCCCGAATCCTGGCGCAGAAATATCTGCAGCGACAGCTCATCCATTATGCCGGCGACATCGAGACCCAGGCGTATGATGAGGGTGTGGATGTAGATGAACTCATGCAGCATGCCGAGGGTGAGCTTTTCCAGCTCTCTCAGGGTAATATGAAGCAGGATTACACCCAGATTGATCCGGTGATCAAGGATGCCGTGGATATCCTGCAGCGTGCTGCCCAGAACAAGGGCGGACTCACGGGTATTCCTACCGGTTACCAGCAGATGGATGATATGACTTCCGGATGGCAGCCTTCCGATCTGGTGATTATCGCCGGACGTCCTGCCATGGGTAAGACTTCCTTCGCGCTGAGTATCGCCAAGAATGTAGCGGTGGATCACGGGGTGCCTATCGGATTCTTCTCGCTTGAAATGAACAACGTTCAGCTGGTCAACCGTCTTATCTCGAATGTCTGCGAGATTTCGGGTAAGAAGATCCTGAACGGTCAGTTGGATCCAAGCGAGTGGGAGCGACTGGACAAGAAGATCCGTTCTCTCACGGGTGCACCTATTTATATAGATGATACTCCGGGCCTCTCCGTCTTTGAGTTGAGAACCAAGGCGCGCCGACTGGTGAGAGAGAAGGGGGTAAAGCTGTTGATGATCGACTACCTCCAGCTGATGAATGCCAACGGAATGAAGTTCGGTAGCCGCCAGGAAGAGGTTTCCACCATCTCCCGTTCCCTCAAGGGACTTGCCAAGGAGTTGAATATCCCGGTACTCGCCCTCTCTCAGCTCTCGCGTAACGTAGAAAACCGTGAGGGTCTCGAGGGAAAGCGACCACAGTTGAGCGACCTCCGTGAATCCGGAGCCATCGAGCAGGATGCCGATATGGTACTCTTCGTTCATCGTCCGGAATACTATCACATCTATCAGGATGAAAAGGGAAACGATCTTCATGGTATGGCGCAGATTATCATCGCCAAGCACCGTAAGGGTGCCACCGGAGATGTACTCTTGAACTTCCGTGGCGAGTTCACCCGCTTCCAGGATCCTACCGATTCCTACACTCCAGTACAGGAGGGTGGTGAAATCATGGGTTCCAAGATGAATAGCGGGGCTGCTGATGGGATGATTGCCAGCGGTGCCATTCCACCTCCGCCGATGACCGGACCTGACGGTCCGTTACCTTTCTAGGAGAAAAGAGAATAATTTCGTATCAGAACGTTCTTTTTCTGAATAATCTGGTATAAAAACTGCTCAAATCTCTAGATTTTGGGTAAAAAATAGGTGGAAAATGGCAATTTGATAGATTTTCTATTAAAAAAGTTATAAATTGTTTGCGTATATCAGAGAAAATGATTACCTTTGCAAGCGATAAATATATAACGTATAAAAATAGAAAAATATGAGAGCATTAGCGTTGAATATTACAAGCATTATTATTCGACTTCGACTGCAGCATGTAGGCGGAAGTGATAAGGTGTGCGTATAGTTCAGCGGTTTGGATATATTGAGCCTTTCTACACTTCCGTATATGGGAGTGAGAAAGGCTTTTTTAATTCCCAGCTCTTTACGCCCTTGCCAAAAGTAAGGGCACAATGTTGCCCCTATAAGGGCAAAAGCTTTAATTAATAAGAGAAATAAAAATATTTAAGAGATATGAGTGACAGATTATTTATTTTCGACACAACCCTTCGTGATGGCGAACAGGTTCCAGGATGTCAGTTGAATACCGTAGAGAAGATTCAGGTAGCTAAGGCACTGGAGCAGTTGGGCGTTGATGTCATTGAGGCTGGATTTCCAATTTCAAGCCCGGGTGACTTCAATTCCGTAGTAGAGATTTCCAAGGCTGTAACATGGCCTACCATCTGTGCGCTGACCCGTGCGGTGGAAAAGGATATCGACTGTGCTGCCGAGGCGTTGCAGTATGCTAAGCATAAGAGAATTCATACGGGTATCGGTACCAGCGATAGCCATATTAAATATAAGTTCAATTCTAACCGCGAGGAGATCATCGAGCGTGCCGTAGCTGCCGTGAAGTATGCCAAGAAGTACGTAGAGGATGTGGAGTTCTACGCTGAGGACGCTGGTCGTACCGACAATGAGTATCTGGCTCGCGTGGTAGAGGCTGTCATCAAGGCAGGTGCTACCGTAGTTAACATTCCTGACACCACCGGTTATTGCTTGCCAGATGAGTATGGTGCCAAGATCAAGTATCTGATGGATCACGTTGACGGCATCGAGAATGCATGCATCTCTACCCACTGTCACAACGATCTCGGTATGGCTACTGCCAATACCCTGCAGGGTGTATTGAATGGCGCCCGCCAGGTTGAGGTAACCATGAATGGTATCGGTGAGCGTGCGGGTAATACTTCGCTCGAAGAAATCGCCATGATTCTGAAGTGCCACAAGCACCTCAACATTGATACCAACATCAATACCTCCAAGATTGTTCCGATGTCTCGCATGGTGAGCAGCCTGATGAACATGCCTGTTCAGCCTAACAAGGCGATTGTGGGCCGCAATGCCTTCGCTCATTCTTCCGGTATCCATCAGGATGGTGTCTTGAAGAATGTTCAGACTTACGAAATCATCGACCCTAAGGATGTGGGATTGGATGATAACGCTATCGTTTTGACAGCCCGCTCAGGTCGTGCTGCCTTGAAGTATCGCCTCCATGTGAATGGTGTGAATGTAGATGACGAGGAGAAGCTCGACAAAATTTACAAGAAATTCCTCCAGTTGGCTGACAAGAAGAAGGAGGTTACCGATGAGGATGTATTGATGCTTGCTGGTGCTGATTCTGCCGATAAGCATGGTGTTCAGCTCGACTGGTTGCAGGTAACTACCGGCAAGGGCGTGAAGAGCGTGGCAAGCATCGGCTTGAATATCGCTGGTCAGAAGTTCGAGGCAGCTTCATCAGGTAATGGTCCGGTAGATGCTGCCATCCGTGCCCTTAAGAAGGTCATCACCAAGGAGATGAACCTCAAGGAGTTCACCATCCAGGCGATTGACAAGGGCTCAGACGATGTGGGTAAGGTTCACATGCAGGTGGAGTACGATGGTCATGTATATTATGGCTTCGGCGCAGATACCGATATCGTGACAGCTTCTGTTGAGGCTTACATCGACTGTATCAACAAGTTCAAGGTAAGATGAAATTAATTCAGATAAATATATAACAAACAGGACATTATGAATACATTATTCGACAAGATTTGGGACAAGCACGTTGTCCAGATTGTAGAAGACGGCCCTACACAGCTTTACATAGACCGTCTCTACTGTCACGAAGTAACATCACCTCAGGCATTCGCCGGTATGCGAGCACGCGGACTCAAGATGTTCCGTCCAGACCAGATTTTCTGTATGC
>ERZ1034939.734-NODE-734-length-19024-cov-11.674732_pt1 | contig 19024 bp, 15 predicted proteins | sample MGYA00520626_ERZ1034939 | MGnify/ENA primary metagenome ERZ1034939 (study PRJEB33766, sample SAMN09781751) | gut metagenome | biome: gut microbiome | host: Homo sapiens | place: Madagascar | study: EMG produced TPA metagenomics assembly of the PRJNA485056 data...
AGTTATCATTCGCAGATGCTACAAGAAAGTACATCGAGGCTGGTAAGGATCTTGAGGGCAAGGGATTTGATCCTAGAAAGCTTCTCGCTCCTGGTTTCGAGGCTATCAAGGCTACTGTTAAGGAGAAGATGGAACTCTTCGGATCAGTTGGTAAGGCTAACGACTAATTCTTTAACAGAACAATTAACAAATGTAACGATAAACTGTTCGACAACTTTCGGACAAGTATCGCTCACGTAAACTTAAAGGAACCCCATCACAGCTTGTACAAGCCATGATGGGGTTCTTATTCTTACTTATTTTTCTTTTATATTATTTTTTATCTTCACTAATATAAATTTCTAAATTCTAATCTTGCTTCTCTGCCTTATCCTTTTTTCTGCTGATTGTCCACCATATAGGAACTGATATCAGCATGAAAAGTGCTGCTGCCACGCTGATCCATGCGCCGACTCCGAGTCTTGCATTTGCCGCTGCATCCAGCTTTCCAAGATCTATCAATGACAGAACAAATTCAAATATCAATATTCCGCCAACAGCTATGGATATTACAAGATCTGCTATATAACAGCCCGCTTTGTTGATAAATGCACATATCACGTCTGCTATGATAACTACAGCCACAATAAGCATGGATAATACATTTATCCCAAACACTCCAACTATGCTTCTGGCATCTGTACCCATATATGCATAAGGAATAAATACTGATACAACAGCCATGATAATACCGATCAGGTTTAACACATTAGGTACATGTGTAGAGCCCTTCTTCACATCACCAGGTATGTTCTGCCTGTTCTCATATCCCATCTCATATCCCATATAACCCATCGGGTTGTTGTATGGTGACGGTTGTACCGGCTGCCCGTACTGCGACTGTGGCTGGTATGGCTGCTGGGTTGGCTGGCCATACTGCGACTGTGGCTGGTATGGCTGCTGCGCCGGCTGACCATACTGTGGCATTCGCTGGTATGGTGACTGCATTGGCTGTGCGCCCTGGCTATACTGTGCCTGTGGCTGATATGGCTGCTGCGCCGGCTGACCATACTGTGGCATCTGCTGGTATGGTGGCTGATATGACTGCTCCACATTCTGCTCAGAAGTCGACCCGCCATCAACTCTGTCAATATCTTCTACTCTATTCTGTTCATCCATGTTCGTCATCTACCTCCGATGTAATTATTCGACACATCCCTTACATATCGAGATACCTCTTCAGATACTGTCCTGTATAGGACTGAGGTATCTTCGCAACTTCCTCAGGAGTTCCTCTGGCAATGACCGTTCCACCGCCAGCACCTCCTTCAGGTCCCATGTCAATAATATAATCTGCGGTCTTGATAACGTCAAGATTATGTTCGATAACCACAACTGTGTTGCCGCCCTCGCTGAGCCTTCTGAGTATATCCACAAGTCTGTGCACATCAGCAAAATGAAGTCCCGTGGTTGGCTCATCAAGCACATATATCGTCTTTCCTGTTCCTCGTCTCGAAAGCTCTGTTGCAAGCTTGATTCTCTGCGCCTCTCCGCCCGACAGAGTGGTGGATGGCTGACCCAGCCTGATATATCCGAGTCCCACATCACGGAGAGTCTCTATCTTCCTCAGTATCCTTGGCACATTTGCAAAGAACTCACATGCCTCGTCAACTGTCATGTCAAGGACTTCATTGATACTCTTGCCCTTGTACTTGACCTCCAGAGTCTCCCTGTTATATCTCTTTCCTCCGCACACTTCACATGGCACATATATATCTGGCAGGAAGTGCATCTCTATCTTGATTATTCCATCTCCACGACATGCCTCGCATCGTCCTCCGGATACATTGAAGCTGAATCTTCCCTTACCGTAACCTCTTGCCTTGGCATCCTTTGTACCGGCAAACAGGTCTCTTATCAGGTCAAACGTACCTGTGTAGGTAGCCGGATTGGATCTCGGAGTTCTTCCTATAGGTGACTGGTCTATATTTATGATCTTGTCCAAAGCATCATAACCGATGATATGGTCATGCTTTCCTGCCTTAACCCTGCTTTTATTGAGTCTTCTCGCAAGTTTCTTGTACAGGATCTCATTTACCAGAGAACTCTTTCCCGAACCTGATACACCTGTAACGCATGTCATGACTCCAAGTGGTATATCCACATCTATATGTTTAAGATTATTCTCATAAGCATTCTTGACAGTGAGCCATCCGGTTGGCTTTCTCCTGACATCCGGAACCTCTATCTTCTTCCTGCCGCTTAAGTAGTCACCGGTGATAGAATTCTCACACTTCATAATATCTTCAGCCGTACCCTCAGCTACCACGTATCCACCATTTGCACCGGCTCCCGGTCCTATATCTATAATGTGATCCGCCGCCCTCATGGTATCCTCGTCGTGCTCTACAACGATAAGCGTATTTCCAAGGTCTCTCAGATTCTTGAGCGCTGCTATCAGCTTGTCATTGTCCCTCTGGTGAAGTCCGATACTTGGCTCATCCAGAATATATGCAACTCCGACCAGACCTGAACCTATCTGCGTGGCAAGTCTTATTCTCTGTGCCTCTCCACCTGAGAGCGTGCTTGTACCTCTGCTCAGACACAGATAGTCAAGTCCCACATCAATAAGGAAATGTAGTCTCGACCTTATCTCCTTGAGTATGGCCGCACCTATCATCTTCTGTCTGTCAGTGAGCTCCAGATCTTTCATGAACTTTGCAAGTTCTGTGATAGGAAGTTCTGTAAGCTCGGCAATATTCTTATCTCCAACTGTAACAGCAAGAGCTGTCGGCTTAAGTCTCTTACCACCACAGACCTCACACGGAGTTACAGTCATGAATGTCTCATACTCGGCCTTTGTGGACTCCGCAGATGTCTCCCTGTATCTTCTGGCAACACTCTTTATAAGTCCCTCAAATGTTATGTCATACACGCCCTCCCCACGCTGTCCTTTGTAATGTACCTTAACCGGTCGTGAGTTCTTTCCATATAATAAGAGATCCTTGATATCCTGTGGATAATCCTGAAATGGTGTATCCAGAGAAAATCCATATTCCGCGCTGAGTGCCCTGAGTATAGCATTTGAATAGCTCTTGCCATCATTGCATGACTGCCATCCCAGAACCACAATTGCTCCATCATTTATCGACAAACTCTGATCGGGTATCATAAGATCCGGATCAAATTCCATCTTGAAGCCAAGACCTGCACATGTCGGGCATGCGCCAAATGGATTGTTGAACGAAAAGCTTCTCGGCTCTATCTCATCTATGCTGATTCCGCAATCCGGGCATGAAAAGCTGTCTGAGAAATTGATAATGGTATTCTCCTTCTGAACACCATTCTCATCCCTCTCCCCGATCACCTCAATCTTCATAAGCCCCTCTGCAAGCTGAAGTGCGGTCTCTATGGAATCTGTGAGTCGCCTCTCCACATCCTGTCTTACAACCAGACGATCGACAACTATATCTATACTGTGCTTCTTGTTCTTATCGAGCTTTATCTCCTCCGACAGCTCATACATGCTGCCATCGACAACCACTCTGACAAATCCGCTCTTCTTTGCCTTCTCCAGCAACTTTACATGCTCTCCCTTTCGGCCTCTGACCACAGGCGCAAGCACCATGAACTTTGTCCTCTCAGGTAGCTTCATGATCTCATCCACCATCTGGTCAACCGTCTGTCTGCTTATGACCTTACCACAGTTCGGGCAGTGTGGTATTCCCACTCTGGCATAGAGAAGTCTGAAATAGTCGTATATCTCAGTGACAGTACCAACTGTGGATCGAGGATTTCTGTTTGTCGACTTCTGATCTATGGAGATAGCCGGTGAAAGTCCCTCTATCTTGTCCACGTCCGGCTTCTCAGCCTGTCCAAGGAACTGTCTCGCATAGGATGACAGAGATTCCATGTATCTTCTCTGTCCCTCCGCATATATTGTGTCAAATGCCAGTGAAGACTTACCTGATCCCGAAAGTCCTGTCACGACAACAAATTTGTCCCTTGGAATCTTGACATTGATATTCTTCAGATTATTTTCACGTGCACCCTCAATAGTAATATACTTCCTGTCAATATTCCTGCTGGCGTTGAAATAATCATCATCTTTCATGCTCGCATCCGTTATTTCTTCCAAATGCTCACTTCGTTCATAATTCTTATTGTCTTCCATCTTGATCTAACCTTTTCTCTTTATCATTTATATTTGTTATATCTTAATTATCTACCCTGCATCCATCTATTCTTTATCATAATCTCTCAGTGCCGCCTTATACACCTTGAGCTGATCCCTGATCTCCGCCGCCACCTCAAAGTTGAGGTCTGCTGCCGCCATATTCATCTTCTTTGTCAGCTTGGCGATGACCTTCTGAAGCTCCTTCTTCGTCATGGACTCAGCATCCTTATCCTCCTCAGGAAGATCCTCCTTCTTCACCTCTATGGTTATGAGATCCCTTATGCTCTTCTCTATAGTCTTAGGTGTTATTCCATGTTCCTCATTATACTTCTGCTGTATCTCACGACGTCTGCTCGTTTCATCGAGGGCATACTTCATAGAGCCCGTGATGGTGTCCGCATACATGATAACATGTCCGTTTACATTTCGCGCCGCTCTTCCTATGGTCTGAATGAGTGATGTCTCCGATCTCAGGAAACCTTCCTTATCAGCGTCAAGTATGGCTACCAGGGTGATCTCCGGTATATCAAGTCCCTCTCTCAGAAGGTTGATTCCAACAAGCACATCAAATACGCCAAGGCGGAGATCTCTCACTATCTCAACTCTCTCCATAGTGTCTATATCCGAGTGCAGATATTTCACCTTTATATCATTGTCCCTCATATAGCTGGTGAGATCTTCAGCCATACGCTTGGTAAGTGTTGTTACAAGCACCTTGTGTCCCTGCTCAGTCTCCTTGCGGACCTCTTTCAGCAGATCATCTATCTGACCCTCAACCGGTCTGACCTCAACCGGCGGATCAAGAAGTCCTGTAGGTCTGATGATCTGTTCAGCCATAAGCATCTGGTGCTCCTCCTCGTATTTGCCTGGGGTGGCAGATACGAACATGACCTGATCAAGCTTCTGCTCAAATTCCGAGAAGTTGAGTGGTCTGTTGTCAAGTGCCGATGGCAATCTGAATCCATAGTCCACCAGATTCATCTTACGGGAACGGTCTCCAGAATACATCGCACCGACCTGAGGCACCGTCATATGTGACTCATCTATAATAAGAAGAAAGTCGTCATCAAAGAAATCCAGAAGTGTGCTCGGCGTCTCCCCGGCTGATCTGCCTGCCAGAGGTCCTGAATAATTCTCTATTCCGGAACAAAATCCAGTCTCCCGCATCATCTCCATATCAAAGTTAGTTCTCTCCTCGATACGCTGAGCCTCTATCAGCTTATCCTTTGACTTGAAGTAAGCAACTCTGTCCTTGAGTTCTGCCTCTATCCTCTTCAGTGCCTTCTCCATCTTCTCTTGTCCAACCACATAGTGGGATGCCGGGAACAGACAGGTATATGTCAGATCCCTCTTTCCCTCTCCGGTGAGCGGATCAAACTCTGTGATCCTGTCTATCTCATCGCCAAAAAACTCTATCCTTATTCCATCGTCAAATGTTGACACAGGTATTATCTCAAGTACATCCCCGCGCACTCTGAACGTGCCTCTCTGCAGATCCATGTCATTCCTATCATACTGTATATCTGTCAGTTCGTCGATGACCTGATCTCTGTCCTTTATCATTCCAACTCTGAATGACAGCATCTGATTCCTGTACTCGTCCGGATCACCGATACCATATATGCACGACACAGACGCGACCACGATTACGTCCTTTCTGTCTATGAGCGCAGCTGTGGCACTATGTCTCATCCGGTCAATATCGTCATTGATAGACGAATCCTTTGCAATATAGGTATCCGTGGAAGCCACATATGCTTCCGGCTGATAATAATCGTAGTATGATACAAAATACTCCACCGCATTGTTCGGAAAAAACTCCTTCATCTCCCCATAAAGCTGCGCCGCCAGAGTCTTGTTATGTGCAAGTATAAGCGTGGGCTTATTCAACTGCTGTATGACATTCGCCATGGTAAAAGTCTTACCAGATCCGGTTACACCCAGCAGCGTCTCAAACTGATTACCTTCCTGAAAACCCTTTACCAATTTTTCTATTGCCTCCGGCTGATCTCCGGTGGGCTTGTATTCCGATACCAATTCAAAATGATCCATAAAATACTCCTACTCTATACTAAAAGCCTGCATCCATTATATCGAACATTCGTTCTTATATCAAGTAAAAACATGGCAGTTATTCAAGTTTATTTATCCCCCAAACAACTGCCATCATGCACCAAATCTTTACTAAATTCATTAGCCAACCCCACCCACAACACATTCTATGCCGCTAATTCATCATCCTCCAGACTTATCTCATAGCGACCCTTTTCATCAACAGTCACTACGATCATCTCAAATCCTGTATAAAAACTAAGGATATACAGATCATTTACCTTTGAGATAACCGCCTCAGCATTCATCTCCGCCAGATCCGCAATGTTGTCTTTCAGCACTCCCTCGCTTACTTTGATTATCTGTCTCTCCTTCTCCACCTGTCTCTTCTCCTGAAGCTCCTTATAATAAAGGAAGAGATTCTCCTCAACCGTCTTCGACTTACAGCTGCATCTGTGAAAATAGCTGCCGATGATCATATAAAGCATGTATGCTGTCTCCTGCTGTCTGTGTGATGTCTTTTCTACAAATGAATATCTCATAATCGTTACCTCCATAATGAAAAAATGAAAACAAATCTAAATTGTATCTATAAGTTGTCAAGAGCTTTACCAACTCACACCTTCACGGTGTCTGCTCCCCGGTCTGTCATTCTTCAGCCGATGACAGTCGCTGTGTCCGTATTCTTTGCTGCCCCGGTCACTGGGCAGATACGTATTCAATTGTCCTTTGCAATCTGCCCCATGCCCGTAAGGCAACAAAAAAAGAGTCATGATCGCAGACTTGTAGCACTTGCTACTCATCATGTTCTCAAACTCTTCTACTTAAAATATGATTTATTCAATTTTCATTATGGTTGTCAGCTGCTTGCTGATGTATATGTTATATCAGAAACTAAATGTGGTGTCAACATATTTATAAAAATATCTATAAAACACAAGAGAGCCAGATCTCTCCGACTCTCTTAAGTATGCATCCGCAAATGCATACCCCAATTAGTATCTATAATACACAACAATGATTTAAAAATCCACAATAAAATATAATCAGCTTCTAAATGTTTTATTTATTGAAGTCTTTCCTATTTATATGTAAAATAATGAATGATACTATATATTTACTATCGAAATAGCAAAGGGGAGTTAATATGTCAGAATTAGAATCAGTTATAGAGCAACGACTTATCGACCAGTTATGTAGTGGAGAATCACAATGGACATACAGACCAGATATTAAAACCGAAGAGCAGATATGGGCAAATTTCAAGTACATACTTGAGCAAAATAACAAAGCGAAACTAGGGGATCAGCCTCTCTCCGAATCTGAATTTGCCAAAATAAAGAACGATGTTTCACATGCTTCATTCTACGATGCGGGCAAATGGCTTGTAGGTGAAAACGGCAAGGTATATGTGCACATTCAGCGAGGAAATGAACAACTGCATCTACTGGTTATGAACAATGAGCATATCGCTGGTGGATCAAGCGTTTATGAGGTTATCAATCAGTATCAGGCATTTGCAAATGATGACTATTCTGATTCTCGCAATAGACGTTTTGATGTCACACTGCTGATAAATGGTATTCCTTTGATACACATTGAATTAAAGAACAAGGATCACGCCTATATGGAAGCCTTCAATCAGATAAAAAAGTATGTCGGCGAAGGCAAGTTCCGTGGCATATTCTCCAACATTCAGATGTTTGTTGTAAGTAATGCCGTAGACACCAAGTATTTTTCTGCAGCAAGAGAACCTGAGCTCAACAAAAAATTTGTCACGGGATGGATAGACAAACACAATTACCCTGTATGTGATTATATTGATTTCGCAGGTTCAGTGCTCAGAATCCCTCAGGCACACGAGATGGTGACAAAATATACCGTGCTCGACAACGAAAAGAAAAAGTTGCTTATTCTCAGGCCTTATCAGATACATGCCATCGAGGCAATGCGTGAAGCCTCAAAGCGCGGAAAATCAGGCTTTATCTGGCACACCACAGGATCCGGAAAAACCATGACCTCATATAAAGCAACAAGGAATCTTCTCATGGATATCCCATCCATCGAAAAGACAATATTTCTTATCGATAGAAAAGACCTGGATATGCAGACAAAAATGGCATTCCAGTCGTACGCCAACAACGATACTATAGATGTTGATGGAACAGAATATGTTGATACTCTTATCCAAAAGCTGTCCGATGGCAAAAGACAGATGATAGTCACCACCAGACAGAAGCTTCAGACTATGATCAATAAAAAGCTTAAAGAGGGCGACAAGAATTATAGCAAGATCAAAAATCTCAGAGTAGCATTTGTTGTCGACGAATGCCACCGGGCAATAACACCTGAAACCAAACGAAGCATAGAAGCATTCTTCAACAATTCGCTGTGGTATGGATTTACAGGAACACCTATATTTGAAGAAAATAAGTACGAGCAAAAAGGTGATCTGGCACAGACCACTGAACAGCTTTACGGTGAGTGCCTTCACAGCTACACCATAAAAGAGGCCATTCACGATGAAGCTGTACTTGGATTCATGGTTGAGAATCTCGGTCCTAAGAATGCCGACGCTGACTTGTCTGTATTTGACAGTGAAGCTCACATGAGAAGTGTTCTTGAAGTCATACTCAATCAGTCCTATACCAAATTTGGAATGCAGAACGGAAAGGGAAGAACCTATGAAGGACTGCTTACTGTCAAATCAATAGCACGGGCACAACAATACTATGACTTACTTAAAAAGATAAAGTCCGGAGATGATGAGTTAAAAATCAGTGATGAAGTAAGAAAAGCCCTCCCAGATTTTCCAAAATTTGCCATCACGTACTCTGTATCTGAAAACGAAGAATCGTCCATGGTAAATCAGGAAAATATGAAACAGTCCATAGCAGATTACAATGATATGTTTGGAACTAACTATACTATAGAGGGAATAAATGCATATAACAGTAATCTCAATGATCGTCTTGCCAGGAAAGACAAGAGATACCTGGAAAGAGGACAACAGTTAGACCTTGTCATAGTTGTAGACAGACTGCTCACAGGTTTTGATGCGCCTTGTCTGTCCACATTATTCATGGATAGACAGCCTATGAGTCCTCAGGGAATTATACAGGCATTCTCTCGAACCAACAGACTTTTTGACTCAAGTAAACAATATGGTCAGGTTGTTACCTTCCAGTCACCTGGCAACTTTAAAGCCGCCATCAATACCGCTCTCAAATTGTATTCCAGAGGTGGCGACGGATGCCCTATTGCCGAGGATTGGGACACCATCCTCACTAACTTTAAGATTTCCGTCAAAGCAATTCACGGAATGGTGAGAACTCCAAAGGATATAGCAAGCCTCTCCAAAGAACAAAAAAAGGCATTTTTACAGCTATTCAGAAATCTGGACAATGATTTTGCACATTTGAAAGCATTCACCAAGTACGATGAATCTATGTTGGATGGCTACGACTTCTCGGAAGAACAATACGAAGACTTTGCTGCGATGTACAAAAATGTTGTAGAGGAACTCAAGAAGGATAAACCTGATAATACTGATGACGAGCCTGAAGCTGCAACTGACTATGACCTGAAAGCCTACAGTAAACTGCGCATTGATTTTGAATACATCATTGAACTGCTTCAGGGAATTGTTGAAACATTAAACCAAGATGACAACAACTTTGAGAAATCGAATTTTGAATATCAGATAAAGGAGCTCCGCGCAATAATGTCTGAATTCACGGAAGAAAATCCACGCCTTGGAGAGCTTATCAATCAGGTTATTGATGAGATTGAACAGGATAAGAACAAATATATCGGACAGGACATTTTTGTAATCATAAATGAGATGAGAACCAATGCCATAAACAAAGAAGTAGCCAAATTCGCTTCAAAATGGTACCTGGATCCCGAAGATGTCAAGTATGAAGCATACAAATACCGTGATGGTGTCATTGCAAATGAAAACAATCTGAAGGAGAACGCAGATTATGCCCGATATAAAGCGGATACAGAGGATGCCCTTCCTAAGTTCAAGTTCCGAAAGCTTATGATAGACGACTTTAAGAACGACCTTATGGAGAACATACTTCCTTTGATTTGGTAATGTGAATACAGGACTCTAAGTTTAATTTATATTATTGTGTACATGCTTTCACGTATCTTATTTATGGGCTGCCATTTTACCGGCAGCCCATTATCTTATATCGGCGTACACGTATATTTATTTTACTATTCTTTTATACTTTTTGTTATATATCAGTTCAGAATCAATTCAGATTGGACAGTGATCTCATGATTATATCCACATCCTTGCTCTCAAGTTCCTGTATGATATGCAAATACGTCTTCTGTGTCGTAGTCATACTCGCATGTCCCAATCTTCTTGCCACACTGGCGATCGAGACTCCCGCAAACAAAAGAAGTGACGCATGTGTATGGCGCAATCCATGAACAGATATCACAGGAATACCTGCATTTTTACAATGTCTTTCAAGGATGCCATTTACCGTGGAATTGTACACTGTTCCTTCCACAAATATCGGTTCATCCTCAGGCAGATTTTTGACCAGCCTGGCAAATTGCATTACAGTCAACCAATCCATCTGTATCTTTCGCACAGAAGATTTGTTCTTCGTAGGCAGAAACCCGCCCTTTCCCTTGTAGTCCCATGTCTTTGATATGGAAAGAGTCTGGTGAGAAAAATCAAAATCTTTCGGAGTGAGCGCCAGCGCCTCAGAAAATCGCATTCCTGTCTTTGACACAAGCAATAAAAACCAATCCCATGTAACCTTATCTTCAAGTTCCAGATCTTCGATCAGCTTGTGGAGTTCAAACTGATTGAGATACTTTGGTTTCTTATCACGAGGTTTCTTTCCCTTTATTATTGCCTTTCTGGTTGGATCTCTGGATATAAGGCCCTCATCCACCGCATCAAGTATTGCACACTTGACATGGTGGTGAAAATCTAATGTTGTCTGATGTTCATGCTCCTCTGCATAGTCATTCAGTAGCTTCTGATATGATATTCGATCCAGATCTTCCAGCAACATATCCGGAACAAGTTTTACAAGCCACTGATGCGCCATCTTGTATTTTTTCATCGTCACCGGTCTTATTGCACCTTCTTTGTACACGGTTATCCACTGCTCATAATAATTGCAGAACAAAACCTGTCTTTTTACTGTCGTTGTATTCATTTGTAAGTCCTCCTTCGTCTATGAAAATGTGCACGCCGATGAAGAGTGATGAGGTGGTCAATGCTTGAAAAACATTCTCCAATTTTAGTCTGTTCTTCTTTACTTGGACTAGAGATTGGAAAGTCTACAAGTATATTTTGATTAAGATGTTTAATGGTTCCTCCAGTAGCTTTTTGTGCAACATAATCCATTAAGAAGGGAGCCTTTAAGAACTGAAATAAATACCTACCATCAGTTTCATTTTTATTTTTGATTTCAACATTAAAAACACCCGCATTAAGTGTAGCAGGCATGCTCAACCCCTCTACATAAGCCACTTTTCCAAGCGTTCCATCCTTTGTTATCAAGATACTGCCATTCTTGATTTGTATATTTTTATCTTGATCATATCTTTCCTTTTCAACATAATGGCATGTAGAATAATTAACTTTTCCATCTTCAAAGTCTGTTCCGGTAATTAACATATAATCACCAACATCTAAGAACTCAGAAGTACGAAGATTTTGCCAACCAATTCTTGCATGCATTGAAGCCAACTCTGACAACTTACGCTGTTCCCAAGCATCATTGAATCCTTTAAATCTTATCTTCGGTTTATTTGCCATATTTACATCCCCTCCAATACACTTATCAGGTCCGCAACAGCATCTCTGGTCTCATCACTGTCGAAGGTAAGTTCTCTCATCATTGACAGAAGTGCTTCATTTCCTTCCTTGATCTCCCTGTCGGTGTCACGAATGCTCTGAGTGAGTGCCTTGATATCTATTTCAGGCTCTTCCTCTGTGGTATCCACATATCTCGGTATGTTGAGGTTGAAGTCGTTCTTTACAATATCATCGTATGATGCCAGATATGCTTCCTTATCAACGGATTGCCTGTTGTTGTACAGTTCAACCACATGATCGATATGCTCATCTTGCATGACATTCTGTTTCTTCTCCTTAACGAACTGTTTTGATGCATCGATGAACAGGACATCTCTTCCCTCTCTGTGCTTTTTGAGGACAATGATACATGTAGGAATTGATGTGTTGTAGAACATATTTGAAGGAAGTCCTATAACAGCATATATTGAGCCATTTTCGAGAAGTATCTGTCTTATAGTTCCCTCTGCAGCACCTCTGAACAGAACTCCATGAGGAAGTACTATCGCCATGGTTCCTGTCTGCTTAAGATGATAGAATCCATGTAGGAGGAACGCGTAGTCTGCCTTTGACTTCGGAGCTAGCTTTCCACCGTAATCCATAAATCTCTCATCCTGCTTAAATCCCTCTGCAGCGCTCCAATTTGCTGAATATGGAGGGTTCATTGTTACTACATCAAATTCAGTATCCTCACCAGTCGGCCAGTCTGCGTCCAGTGTATCTCCATTTCTCAAATGCTGATTTTCTGGAAGTACGCCATGTAAGAACATATTCATTCTCGCCAGATTATATGTTGAAGGCATAAGTTCCTGTCCGTAATACTTGATATATTCCGGCTCACTGGAATAATTTCTACAGCTAAGCATGAGTGATCCAGAACCCATACATGGATCATATACCTGAAGTCCCTTCTTATCTTCCTGTCCTGTCATAGCAATTCTACACAATATCTGAGCCGGACCATGTGGGGTATAGAACTCACCAGCCTTTTTTCCAGTCTCCGATGCAAACTGACCTATGAGATACTCGTATGCATTTCCAAGGATATCCCCTTTTGTATAGATCAGATCAGCACCATCGAGAACTCTTATAACTTCCGCAACCGTTGCACTCTGTTTCTGATCTCCTGTTCCAAGTCGATTTGAATACAGATCCACATCAGCAAACAATCCGTTAAAAATCTCATCCGACTCCTGAATCCTGTTGAATGCCGCCTGCAGTTTTTCTCTGTTAAAGCTATTGTTCTTTACATCCCTGAGCATGCTAACGTAGGTCATATCAGGATCAAGCGTATATCTCAGCGACTCCTGAAGTTCTTCAAGAAGATCATTCGCATCATCGCTGTTCATGGCACTCTCGTACTCATCCTGTGCCTCCTCAAGATCATCCGGGGTTTCATCATTTAATAAATCATATACTTTGGATAGATACGAATCAGACAGATACTTGTAGAAAACCAATCCCAGCAAATAAGTCTTGTATTCATTTGCATCCATCTTTCCTCTCAGGACATCAGCCCCGCTCCATAATACCTGTAATAAATCTTTTCCTTCTGCCATTAGTAATCCTCCTCCATCTTCCTAAGTGTTTCAAATGTAGCGTTGGCTATAACCTCAGCCTGCTCTATCATCAAATATCTTTGTCTTATTGCCTGTCGGTATATGCTTCCTATTAGACGCTGTTTTTGAATATCTGGTAACTGTATATTTACTTCTCCAACACTTTTTATGTTTATTTTTTTTACACTGAGTGTATTTCCCTGGTAATACTTGCTTATCTGCTGCGCAAAATATCTTCCTTCATTAAATTGGTAGCAGAAGAACCACGGATCTAATTTTTTAGGATCAAAACTGCACTTAAGAAAATTCGACGTGATACATTTTCTCTGTGTTTGAACAGATAGCGGTGCAGCTTTTGACTTTATCAGATTGATTACACATCCCATACCTTCACATGTCTCATTTATCCCCAAAAGGTCTTTGTTAAAATCTTTTGGTACATACAGATCCTCAGACATATCGTTGCTGTCCTTCAAACGAGTTATGTTTTTACCTATAGTGAACGCAACCAACTCGTTCAACCTTTTTTTCTCCATTTCACCCTCCTCTCATTTTATGGTAATTCAGGTGAATTACGTATCTTTATATATGTATGATACTTCGTTTTTTTCTCCCTGTCAAATGTAATTTAATTAAATTACAAAATCCCTGATGTTGTATATACATCAGGGATTCCTAATAAAATTATTACTTTCCTACCTTATCGCATCCTTCATGCTCTTCACATAATCTCTCACATAAGGCACGCAGTCCTTGCCGTACTGGGCACACAGCTTGACGATGGCTGAACCGACGATGACACCGTCTGACTTTTCCGCCATCTGCTTTGCCTGCTCAGGTGTGGATATTCCGAAACCTACAGCGCATGGGATGTCCTTCGCCTTCTTCACCAGATCGACCATGGCTCCTATGTCTGTGGTGATCTTGGTTCTGGTTCCGGTTACACCGAGTGATGACACACAATATACAAATCCACTCGCATCATTTGCGATCATGGATATTCTCTCATGGGATGTAGGTGCGATGAGTGAAATGAGATCCACATCATACTGCTTGCAGATTCCGTCAAACTCATCCTTCTCCTCGTAAGGAATGTCAGGAAGGATCAGACCATCTATGCCGATCTCCTTGCATGTGCTGATGAATCTCTCCGAACCGTAGGAGAACACGACATTTGCATATGTCATGAACACCATAGGTATTGTCACTTTCTTGCGGAGCTTTCTCACAAGGTCAAATACCTTATCTGTCGTCACGCCGCCTGCCAGTGCTCTTATATTTGCGCCCTGAATGACCGGGCCCTCAGCTGTCGGGTCTGAGAATGGGATTCCCAGCTCAATGAGGTCTGCGCCGGCCTCAACCATTGCGTATACTACCTCCTCTGTCACATCCAGCGACGGATCGCCACATGTCACAAATGGTATAAATGCTTTTCCATGCTCAAATGCTTTTGCTATATTACTCATGAAGATCCTCCCCTCTGTATCTTGCGATGGCTGCAACGTCCTTGTCGCCACGTCCTGATACATTGATCACTATTATCTTATCCTTGTCCATTGTAGGTGCCAGCTTCATGGCGTAAGCCACAGCGTGTGCGCTCTCTATCGCAGGGATGATTCCCTCGATCCTTGACAGATACTCAAATGCATCCACAGCCTCGTCATCTGTGATCGCCACATACTCTGCACGTCCTATGTCGTGAAGGTACGCGTGCTCAGGTCCGATTCCCGGATAATCAAGTCCCGCTGAGATAGAATATACAGGTGCGATCTGGCCATATTCATCCTGACAGAAGTATGACTTCATGCCATGGAATATACCAAGCTTTCCGGTTGCGATAGTTGCCGCTGTCTCAAATGTATCAACACCTCTGCCCGCTGCCTCACAGCCGATCAGCCTGACGCTCTCGTCAGGTATGAAATCGTAGAAAGCTCCGATGGCATTTGAACCGCCGCCCACACATGCCATGACGACATCAGGAAGTCTTCCCTCCTTCTCCATGAGCTGTGCCTTGATCTCTTTACTGATCACAGCCTGGAAATCACGGACGATCTCAGGGAAAGGATATGGTCCCATGACTGAGCCGAGTACATAGTGTGTGTCATCAATCCTGCTTGTCCACTCACGGAATGCCTCAGATACAGCATCCTTCAGTGTGGCTGTTCCAGTCTTTACCGGATGAACCTTTGCTCCTAAGAGTCTCATTCTGTACACGTTGAGAGCCTGTCTGATCGTGTCCTCCTCACCCATGTATATCTCGCACTCCATGCCCATCATGGCTGCAACTGTAGCTGTTGCAACTCCATGCTGTCCGGCACCGGTCTCCGCGATAACTCTTGTCTTACCCATTCTCTTGGCAAGAAGCATCTGTCCAATTACGTTGTTGATCTTGTGCGCTCCTGTGTGGTTCAGATCCTCTCTCTTGAGGTATATCTTCGCTCCGCCCAGATCCTTTGTCATTCTCTCCGCATAGTAAAGTCTGCTAGGTCTTCCCGCATACTCGTTGAGCATCTCTGTGAGTTCTCTGTTGAACTCCGGATCATCTTTATATTTCTTGTAAGCCTCCTCCAGCTCCAGCATCGCATTCATCAGAGTCTCTGGAATGTACTGGCCGCCGTGAACGCCAAATCTGCCTTTTGACATATGTTTTTCCTCCTGTTTTTGTCTTCTCAGATATATTTTCAAATGTAATTTCTACACTTTTGTATTGTGTTTCTTCTATATAATATGTTACTCGCCTCTAAGTTCCGCAAACAACTTCTTCTTGTCGGGACTTCTCATAAATGTCTCACCTATGAGCACCGCATCAGTTCCATTTGCCTTGAGTCTGTCTATGTCCTCTTTTGCCTTGATTCCACTCTCAGACACATATACCATCTTCTGAGGGACGGAGGGGACAGGTACCTCCGTCCCCATATGGGTGGCTGGCACCGTATCCGGTATCAGCTTTCTAAGACGAACGCTGTTCATGATGTCCACCGTAAATGTTCTGAGATCTCTGTTGTTCACTCCGATTATGCCGGCTCCGCAGGCTATCGCCCGTTTGACCTCCTCCTCATCGTGAGCCTCAACCAGAGCCGACATCCCAAGTTCATGCGCAAGCTGCAGGTATAATCCAAGCTGCTCGTCATCCAGTATCGCGCAAATCAAAAGCACCGCAGAGGCTCCTATGACCTTTGCCTCATATATCATATACTCGTCAACTGTAAAATCCTTCCTCAGCAGCGGTATATTTACCTCCTTCTTTATATCCATCAGGAACTGATTGCTTCCCTGGAAATAAAACGGCTCAGTGAGCACCGATATGGCTGAAGCACCAGCCGCCTCATATTCCTTTGCGATCTCAACATAAGGAAAGTCCGGTGCGATAAGCCCCTTGGAAGGCGATGCCTTCTTGACCTCACAGATAAACGATATTCCATCCGCTGCCAGATTATCCCTAAATGGGAACTTACTATATGGGCTGCTGCCGTTATCCGTCTCTCTGGCAACTATATCAAGTGCCTGTCTCTTCATCTCCTCAAGAGGAACTTTTTTCTTCTGCTCCGCCACACGTTCCTTTGTCTTTGCAGCTATCTCATCTAATATCATCTCTTACCTCTCTATACAACTTTCTATCATAGTCTGTGATGAAACTTATCTACTCATTTGTCAGTCTTACAAATGCATCAAGCGTCTCAGCAGCCTTGCCACTGTCGATCACGTCCTCTGCAACCTTGATTCCATCCGCTATGGAATCTGCCTTGCCTGCGATGTAGATACAAGCTGCTGCGTTCAGTACAACAGCATTTCTCTTGGCTCCTTTGATCTTGCCTGACAGGATATCGCGGGTAATCTGCGCGTTTTCCTCAGGATCGCCGCCCACCAGATCCTCCTTGCTGCATCTCTCAAATCCGAAATTCTCTGGCTTGATCTCGTACTTTGTGATCTCGCCATCTTTGATCTCTGCAACTGTTGTAGGTGCGCTCATGGATATCTCATCCAGACAATCCTGTCCGTATACGACAAGTCCCCGTTTTACACCAAGACCAACAAGTACAGGAGCCATCTGATCAACAAGCTCCTCCTTGTATACTCCCATGATCTGCATCTGAGCCTTTGCCGGGTTGGTGAGAGGTCCAAGGATATTGAATACTGTCGGTATTCCAAGTGCCTTTCTGACCGGACCTGCATATTTCATCGCCTTGTGATAAACCTGGGCAAACATAAAGCTCATGTTGCACTCAGCGAGAACCTTGCCCATCTTTTCAGGTGATATGGAGATATTTACACCAAGAGCCTCAAGTACATCCGCTGCTCCACTCTTGCTTGATACGCTTCTGTTACCGTGCTTTGCGATTGGTACTCCGGCCGCTGCTGCAACTATACCACTCGTTGTCGATATGTTAAATGAATTCGCACAATCTCCGCCTGTTCCCACGATCTCAAGAACATCTATTCCGTCATGCGGAAGTGACTCCGCATGGTCTCTCATTCCATTTGCACTGGCTGTTATCTCGTCAAGCGTCTCGCCCTTCATGTGAAGAGCTGTGAGATATCCCGCCGTTGTCTCCCCCGGCACCTGACCGCTGAATATCTCATCCATGCTGGCATATGCCTCATCGTATGTAAGATCCTGTCCTGCTGCTACCTTCTTAAGAGTTTCCTGTATCATCGCCATATCCTCCTTAATTTTATATCTCTAAAAAATTTCTAAGCATTATCTTGCCCTTCGGTGTCAGTATCGACTCCGGATGGAACTGAACTCCATATACCTCATAATCCCTGTGTTTTACTGCCATGATCTCTCCATCCTCCGTTCTTGCAGTGACCTCCAGGCATTCCGGGAAATTCTCATCGGCTGCTGCCAGTGAATGATATCTGGCAACCTGTATCTTACTCTGAAGACCTCTGAATAATCTGCAGTTCAGATCCACATCAACCAGCGACATCTTTCCGTGCATGAGTTTCTTTGCATATGTGACTGTCGCACCATATGTCTCGCAAATCGCCTGATGTCCGAGACACACACCGAGGATTGGTACCTTGCCTGCGAAATATCTCACCGCATCCTCACACATTCCCGCATCTGAAGGTCTTCCGGGTCCCGGTGAGATGATTATGTGATCCGGATTCATCGCCTCGATCTCCTCACAGGTGAACTCATCATTTCTTATGACCTTTATATCCGGATTTATTGCCCCCACAAGCTGATACAGGTTGTAGGAGAAGCTGTCATAATTATCTATAAGTATTGTCATTTGTTTTGTCCTCCTTATTTTTATTGTGCATGCGCATGAGAGGCGCTCCGCGCGGCGCACGCATTATCATAAGGAATCTCCCGCAAGCGGGTCCTCCTTATTTTTATTGTGCATGCGCATGAAAGGCGCTCCGCGCGGCGCACGCATTATCATAAGGAATCTCCCGCAAGCGGGTCCT
>ERZ1034939.737-NODE-737-length-18992-cov-12.752601_pt1 | contig 18992 bp, 18 predicted proteins | sample MGYA00520626_ERZ1034939 | MGnify/ENA primary metagenome ERZ1034939 (study PRJEB33766, sample SAMN09781751) | gut metagenome | biome: gut microbiome | host: Homo sapiens | place: Madagascar | study: EMG produced TPA metagenomics assembly of the PRJNA485056 data...
ACTACTGCAAATTTCAATAGTTCATCATTAACTGTATCATAAAATTTTACTTCCATCACATTTTCCCTTCCCATTCTATCATAAACTCATTAAGAAATTCCCGCATTACAGCCTGTCTGTGTTCTGCCAGTTTCCTTCCCTCAGTCGTATTCATCATGTCTTTCAACAAGAGCAACTTTTCATAGAAATGATTTATGCTTGTAGAATCTTGATTCTTCCAATACTCTTCTTTGTTCATTCCCATTTTAGGTTTTATTTCCGGATCATAAATCTTTCTTCCTCTACTGCCGCCATATGCAAATGTTCTGGCAATTCCAATAGCTCCTATAGCATCCAGTCGGTCTGCATCCTGCACACATTTTTCTTCTATGGTATCAGGTACGACCGAATCAGTTCCTGCGAATGAAACCTCATCTATAATTTTGCATACCGCATCTATCCTTTTACCATCTATTTTGTTAATTGTCATAAAATCAACTGCATTTTTCTTGATAGCATAATTGTCGGGAAAAAGCTTAATATCATCCACATCATGTAACAGAGCTGCCAACTGCACTGTTTTAACATCTGCATTTTCCTGTTTTGCGATTTTAGTAGCCAGTTTATATACTCGTATCGTATGATAATAGTCATGACCACTACTGTCTCCCGAAAATATACTTTTTATAAATCTCTTTTCATTATCTGTCATCTTTTCTCCTAATCAACCTAGCAACGCAATATATTGATTTATGAATGTCATTACTCTCCCCACAAATAGAGCCAAACTAGAGCCATTTGATAAAACAAATGCCGGAAGCCCGCATAAATACAGGCTTTCGGCATTTTAGTCCGTTATTCAAACTCAATCGTTCCAGGCGGCTTACTAGTCAGATCATACATTACTCTATTAACACCCTTGACCTCATTAATAATCCTGTTCATAACCTTCTGAAGGACCTCAAATGGTATCTCTGAACAATCTGCTGTCATGAAGTCTGTTGTATTTACAGCACGGAGTGCTACGGCGTAATCGTACGTTCTGAAATCTCCCATACAGCCAACTGAACGCATGTTGGTCAGGGCTGCGAAGTACTGACCGAGGCTTCTGTCGAGGCCTGCCTTTGCGATCTCCTCACGGTAGATGGCGTCGGCATCCTGAACAATCTTGACCTTCTCGGCTGTGACCTCTCCGATGATTCTTATTCCAAGGCCTGGGCCTGGGAATGGCTGACGGAATACCAGGTACTCTGGGATTCCAAGCTCAAGGCCGGCCTTGCGGACCTCGTCCTTGAAGAGAAGACGGAGTGGCTCCACGATCTCCTTGAAATCTACATAGTCAGGAAGTCCGCCTACGTTGTGGTGGGACTTGATGACCGCTGACTTGTCAAGGCCTGACTCGATGACATCAGGATATATGGTTCCCTGTACGAGGAAGTCAACGGCACCGATCTTCTTGGCCTCCTCCTCGAATACACGGATGAATTCCTCGCCTATTATCTTTCTCTTTGCCTCAGGCTCGGTTACTCCGGCAAGCTTGCTGTAGAATCTGTCCTGCGCATTTACTCTGATGAAGTTCAGGTCATAAGGTCCATCTGGTCCGAATACCGCCTCAACTTCGTCGCCCTCGTTCTTACGAAGAAGGCCGTGGTCTACGAACACACATGTGAGCTGCTTGCCTATCGCCTTGGACAGGAGAACCGCAGCTACTGATGAGTCAACACCGCCTGACAGGGCGCACAGCACCTTGCCATCGCCTATCTTGGCACGGAGACTCTCTATTGTATCTTTTACAAATGAATCCATCTTCCAGTCGCCTGCACACTGGCATACATCCATGACAAATGCTCTGAGCATCTTCATACCTTCCTCGGTGTGCATAACCTCTGGGTGGAACTGAGTCGCATACAGCTTCTTCTCAGCATTCTCCATGGCTGCCACTGGGCATACAGGAGTGTAAGCTGTCTTCTTGAAGCCCTCTGGTACCTCTGCAATATAATCTGTGTGACTCATCCAGCAGATGGTCTTGTCATTCACATCTGCAAACAGCTTGGATGTCTTGTCAACCTCAACCTCTGTTCTTCCATACTCGCTGACAGGGGCCGTGCTGACCTTGCCGCCCAGCAGATGAGCCATGAGCTGTGAACCGTAACATATTCCGAGAATAGGAATACCCAGTTCGAATATCTCCTTGCTGCAGCTAGGTGAATCGTCTTTGTATACGCTGTTTGGTCCGCCGGTAAAGATGATTCCCTTAGGGTTCATCTCCTTGATCTTCTCCAGCGGCAATGTGTACGGATGTACTTCGGCATATACATTACACTCTCTTACGCGTCTGGCGATCAGCTGGTTGTACTGTCCGCCAAAGTCCAATACGATAATCAGTTCCTTATCCATGTATATCTCCTTTGTTGCCTTTTATTACTTATAACAGATTCCTGAACATTTCCTAGTATAACACAATATGCAGCACTTTTGTGCTGCATATTATCTAAAAATTATGTTGTTTTAATTATTTATGCATTTTACATATACGATAGCATTCGAACAGATACTTCACTGACAAATTTATATAACGCAGTAACGTCATCTGCCCTGCCCACTCAATATTGAAATCTATTATATAACTATATTTATACCAATCTCTATCTTAATCCCTACTTCAGTTTCTCCTTCAGAACCTCAATACCCTTCTGGTACTGGCTGTCATTCTTGCCCTGGAAATCCTCATAGGTATAATCATCTGGAAGGTCCACTTCTATATCAGGCGCAACACCCTTCTTGTGGATATCGTTGCCGTCGTGTGTGAAATACTTCTGTGTCGTGAGCTTGATCGCTGTGCCATCACCAAGTGGTATAACGCTCTGCACGATTCCCTTTCCGTAGGTATTCTTTCCTACAACAGTTGCAGCCCCGAATTCCTTGAGTGCCGATGTAAGTATCTCTGACGCACTGGCACTGTACTCATTTGTCAGGACTACCATAGGCATATCGAGGTATTTATCATCTGTCGATTTATACTCGTCCACAACCTTGCCGGTCTTGTCCTTGATAGACACTATGGTTCCCTCTGGGAGCAGATAGTCGCAAATGTTTACGACCGTGGTGAGCATTCCACCCGGATCACTTCTGACATCGATCATCAGTGCCTGCATGCCCTCCTTCTTGAGCTCCTCAACTGCCTTCTGGAAAAGCTCGTCTGTGTTGTCTATGAACTGCGTGATCCTCACATATCCGATCTTGTCGTCTATCATAAATGATGATACCGTGCTGTACTCAACGATCTCCCTGGTGATGGTGACATCGTGGTAAGCCTTATCACGCTCCCTGTATATCTTCAGCGTAACATCAGTTCCAGCATCGCCTCTTATGAGTGATACGAGGTAGTCAAGATCATCGTCTGTAGTGATCTCGTGATCGTCTATCTGTACAATAATGTCATCAGGCTGTATATCCACCTTCTCAGCCGGTGCACCCTCAAGGATATTTACCGCACGGACATATCCCGTATCCTCATCCTTGCTGACCGTAACTCCGATTCCGGCATACTCACCTGAATCATCCTCCTGCAGCTTGGCATACTCTTCCTTGGTGTAATACTGTGCATACGGATCGTCAAGGGATTCCATTATACCCTTGTATATGCCCTCCCTGATCGTATCATCGTCAATATCATTGTAATAATAATTGTCTATGATACTCTCGATCTTCTCTGTCTTGTCAAGTACGTCCGCATCCAACAGATTGCCATCATAGGTTATCTTGGTGGAACTGCCGGTTTTGCCGCTGAGTGTGCCACTGAACACACCTGATGTACCGCAACCCGTCAGACCGATCACCGTACTTGCCAGCACCGCTGTCACTACTGTCTTCTTCAACATTTTCCTCATATCATTATCTCCTAACCTTGTATTGCCATCAAATACCTGAATCTCTCCATATCCCCTGCCCGGTCTACTGTCCAAGGAAGTCATGCGGATTGACATACGTTCCGTCTATCGACACGCCAAAATGGCAATGCGGACCTGTCGACACACCCGTACTTCCTGCCTTTGCTATGACCTGACCTTTCACAACCTTGTCGCCAACATTTACACATAGCTGTGAGTTGTGCATATATACCGTACATATTCCGCCGCCGTGGCTGATCATGACCATGTTGCCACCGCCGCCATTGTAGCAGGACATCACGACTGTGCCGGCCTCCGCCGCAACAATATCTGTTCCATAATCACAGCCTATATCAAGTCCCTGATGATATGTACTTGCTCCCGCTGTAGGAGCATCTCGGTAACCAAATTCATCCGTGATAACACCTCCGGTCGATACCGGCCACATGAATTTGCCCTTATATTTGGAGGTGTCGTATACCTTTCCATCTTTCGTATACGCACCCGTACCATTTGCATTTGCCTTGCCCATCTCCTGTCTGGATATCTCCGCGATACGTCTCTCGGCTTCCTCACGGGCCACAGTGAACTTGTTCATCAACGACTTCTGGGCTTCTATATCACCATCATATCTGGTGATCTCTTCCTGCTTCTGATCTATAATGGTCTGCAGTTCAGCCTCGTTACTCTCCAGATCCGTCTTGACCGACTCCACCTGTCTGAGGTCAGATTCAAGCTGCGCCTCATAATTGGCAATATCTGTCTTGGTCTTGATCAGCTTTGCAAGCTGCCTCTGATCGTATTCCGATATCTGGTCTATATACTCTGATTTGTTCAGGAGATCGCTGAATGATATGGATGTGAGCAGGGCATCGACATATTCCGTCTCCCCCTCCTCATACAGATACTGTATTCTCTGCTTCATCGCCTCATATTGCTCATCCTCTGCCTTCTGAGCTTCATCCAGACTTTTCTGAGTTGTGTCTATCTCCGTCTGGAGCTCGTCTGTCTGCTCCTGCAGGCTCGTTATCTGAGTCTGGACGGATGTCATCTTGGCATCCAGATCTGCAACGTCCTGAACGATCTTGTTCTGCTGTTCCTCCAGAGAATCCAGAACGTCCTTGGCATTCTTCTCGTTTTCACTGGCATCATCCTTCTGACGCTCAGCCTCTTCCTTCGTCATGGCATATGCCATATTTCCCCCGGTCTGAGACGCAGCCATGCCTCCCATGACTACACATCCCGCAACAAGCAATGCCATCCTTCTGATATTCCCTTTTACATTGACTTTCTTTTTCATAATCTACTACTCCTTGTTATCCCCATCTAACAATTAACTAGTATATCTTATGTCGTCGTGCGTGAGCGCGATGACCTGCGCACGCATCAGCGTGCTTCATTATATTATATCGCCTGCCGGCTCAATGAGGGCATTCGCATTATGACGTCTTGCGCAAGCGCATCCGTCGCAATGCTCATTATATCATACTCTCAAATGCTTCCTCGTGGTAAGGATACTTCCTACCAGTCCAACACCGATACCAAGCACAAGTCCAACCGGTATCATGGTCTTGAACAGGTCATGCTGGCTCACAAATGCAAACAGCGTTGTGACAACCTTAAATCTTCCGGCAACATATGTCAGTATCTTATCATACATGTAGTACAGAAGGACCAGAGGTATAGCCGAACCGACCGCACCTATGATCACACCCTCTATGATGAACGGCGCCCGTACAAATACATTTGTCGCACCGATCAGCTTCATGATCCCTATCTCTTCCTTTCGCACCGTGATACCTATGGTGATAGTGTTGCTTATAAGGAAGATAGATACCAACATCAGTATCACAACTATTCCTATGGATGCATATCCGACAAGAGATGACAGTGTCGTGATGCTGTCCGCAGTCACGTCAGAGCTCTTGACCTTTCTGACTCCTGAAAGTCCCTGGGCAAATGCCACGAACTCCGGCTGTCTGGCCACATCCTTGAGCGTAACCTCATATGAGGCCGAATTCTTAAGTGGATTGTCCTCGCCAAATGCATTCTTTGCCGCCTGTGGATCATCGTAGTTCTGCTCAACAAATTTATTCCATGCGTCATCCGCCGACACGTAATCCATCGTGTTTACATAATCCAGAGTTCTTATCTGTGATCCGATAAGCTGTATCGTGTCGTCCGACACATCCTCGTCAAAGAACACTGATATTGTAACTGTATTCTCAAGCTCCTGCATACCGGACTGGAAGTTTACAACCACCGCATATATGATTCCAAAGAGGAACAGACATGATATGATGGTTCCAAGTGATGCAAGTGAGAACAGAATATTTCTTCTTATATTTGCAAAGCCCTGTCTGAGGATATAGAAAAATGTACTAATCTTCATCTATATATCCTCCTTCCTTCTCGTCGCTGATAATTACACCCTTCTTCAGGGTGATAACTCTCTTCTTCATCTCATTGACGATATCCTTGTTGTGGGTTACCACGACAACTGTGGTTCCTCTCTTGTTGATATCCTCAAGGAGGTTCATGATATCCAGTGAGTTCTTAGGATCAAGGTTTCCTGTAGGCTCGTCCGCCAGTATGATGTCCGGATTGTTGACCAGTGCTCTCGCCATGGCAACTCTCTGCTGCTCACCACCTGAGAGCTCTTTTGGATATGATTTGTACTTGTCTGCAAGTCCAACCAGCGTCAGCATGGCCGGAACACGTCTTCTGATGTATCTCGCCGGAGTCTGGATAACTCTCTGTGCAAATGCAACATTCTCGTATATAGTCCTGTCCTTCAGAAGCCTGAAGTTCTGGAATACGACTCCAATCCTTCTTCTGACCTTCGGTATATCCTTCCTCTTGATCTTGCCGTAGTCGTATCCGGCAACAGTGATATTGCCCTCCGTAGGATCGAGCTCCTTGAGCAGAAGCCTAAACAGAGTGGTCTTGCCTGATCCACTGCTTCCAACTATAAATACGAACTCGCCTTTTTCTATATTGATGTTCACATTCTTGAGCGCCTGATTGCCCCCAGGGTATGTCATACTCACGTTCTCTAACTCTATCATCTCATGTCTCCTATATTGCCTCTTTACGGCATAAACTGTACATTATCTTACATTTGTCCATAGTCGGATGATTCTGATTCATTTCATCCACGCTTCATTATACTACATATTGATTGTTTTGTTGTGTATAGTTTGTGAATTAAAATTAATACACGATGCGGCAGTCTTCATATATCCATATGTAAGGCTGCCGCTTCTATGCAATCTATATTCCAGATAACTGTCCACCGGACATTTTAATAATCCAGTGACTCCATGTACTTCATGTACTTTACAACCATAAGAGCGATCTTAAATGTGATGGCATCCTCGAATACTCTCAGATCAAGGCCTGTGCTCTTCTGCAACTTATCAAGTCTGTATACCAGAGTATTTCTGTGGATGTACAACTGTCTTGATGTCTCTGATACATTCAGGCTGTTCTCAAAGAACTTGTTGATAGTTGACAAAGTCTCCTCGTCAAACTCATCAGGGCTCTTGCCGTCAAATATCTCTCTGATGAACATCTTGCACAGAGGAAGTGGAAGCTGGTAAATAAGTCGTCCTATTCCAAGATTGCTGTATGCTATGATATCTGTGTTCTCATAGAATATCTTTCCAACATCCAGAGCCATCTTAGCCTCTTTGTATGAACGTGAAACTTCCTTTATCTCATTGACAATTGTTCCGAATGATACATGTACAGATGACATCGCCTCGGTATTGAGCATGTCAACAATGACCTTGGCAATCTTGTTCATGTCGTCATATGTCTCGTTGGACTTGACTTCCTTGACAAGAATGATGTTCTTCTCGTCCACAGCAGTGATGAAATCCTTTGTCTTGGCTGAGAAGATATTACGTACTGTCTCAAGTGCATTGGTATCCTTCTCATTCTTTGTCTCTATGATAAATACGATTCTTCTCACATCAGTATCTATGTGAAGCTTCTTTGCTCTGTTGTAGATATCAACCAGAAGGAGATTGTCTAAGAGAAGGTTCTTGATAAAGTTGTCCTTGTCAAATCTCTCCTTGTATGCGACCAGAAGGTTCTGGATCTGAAATGCTGCAATCTTGCCGACCATATATGTATCATCGGTCTCGCCCTTTGCCATGAGAATATGCTCTAACTGGTTATCGTCAAACACCTTGAAGAACTGATAACCTCTTACAACCTGGCTCTCTGCCGGTGAATCAACAAATGCACGAACTGAATCCTCGCAGTCATCTATATCCTTAAGTGTTGACGCAAGCACTTTTCCCTCTGTGTCCAACACGCACAGGTCAGTTCTTGTTATACCTTTTAATCCGTCTATTGTATCCTGAAGAATCTGGTTTGATATCATTCTTTTCACTCCTTATACTCATTATACGTTTTATCCCGTAATCAATTACTCTTATTTTAAAGCAAAATTGTAGAAAAAAAAAGAGAAAATGCAGATTTTTTATATGTATTTTCTGCATTTTCTCAATTTTTCAAGAATTAAACTACTGTTTCCAGTTATCTGGAGTGTAATTGTAAGTTCTATGTGTTATCTAAGACTAGTTAACAAGGATCTCCTCTGTCTCCTTATCGAAGATATGAATCTTGCTTAAGTCAAATGCGAACTGAACTGTGTCGCCAGGTCTAGCTGTTGTACGAGCATTTACTCTTGCTGTGATATCGAACTGGTCGATTGTGAAGTATAAGTAAACCTCGGCACCAAGCATCTCGTAGATGTTGATTCTAGCATCGATTACGCTCTCTGGTGATGACTCGATGAAGAGCTGCTCATCATGAATATCCTCTGGACGGATACCAAGAACAACTTCCTTATCGATAGCATCAAGTGCGATAAGTCTCTCAGCCTTGCTGTCTGGAACCTTGATTGAATGTGAACCGAACATAAGGAGAACGTCAGCACCTGACTTAACAACCTTACAATCGATGAAGTTCATAGGTGGCATACCCATGAATCCGGCAACGAACAGGTTACATGGCTTGTCGTAGAGGTTCTGAGGTGTATCTACCTGCTGGATGATACCATCCTTCATAACTACGATTCTTGTACCAAGTGTCATAGCCTCTGTCTGGTCATGTGTTACGTAGATGATAGTTGTCTGGAGTCTCTGATGAAGCTTTGAGATCTCAACACGCATCTGTACACGAAGCTTAGCATCAAGGTTTGAAAGAGGCTCGTCCATAAGGAATACCTTTGGCTCACGGACAATTGCACGTCCCATAGCAACTCGCTGTCTCTGTCCACCTGATAAAGCCTTTGGCTTTCTGTCAAGAAGATGCTCGATATCAAGAATCTTAGCTGCCTCATGTACAGCCTTGTCGATCTTCTCCTTTGGAACCTTTCTTAACTTAAGTCCAAATGCCATGTTATCATATACTGACATATGTGGGTACAGAGCGTAGTTCTGGAATACCATCGCAATATCTCTGTCTTTTGGCTCTACATCGTTTACGAGCTTGTCACCGATCCATAACTCACCTGAGCTGATATCCTCAAGTCCTGCTATCATTCTAAGAGTTGTTGACTTTCCACATCCTGATGGTCCAACAAAGATGATGAACTCCTTGTCTTCGATCTCAAGGTTGAAGTCCTTAACTGCGTTGAATCCGTTAGGATATACCTTGTAAATGTTCTTAAGTGATAAACTTGCCATTTGAAATTACCTCCGTAGTGTATATAATCTTGTTTTTGTTCACCCTAAAAACTATTGTTATTCTACATCATTGGCATTTTTCATTCTATGTGATTATTGCTCAAAAAAAATTTTGAACTTTTGTCTAAATTGTATACATGCACAAATTTTGCAACATTTTGACGGTTTTCGAACCGTTTTCCCTTGGTTTAAACTTCCTTTTTTGTGAAACCTTCACCATACCCATTTATGTCAATAGGGTTTTTCGTCACGTTTTCGGTATATTTTATTACTTTTGCCTATTGTTTTTACTCATATATATACTTGACAAACCAGAAAAATGTAGAATAGCCGGCAAAATTTGTAACATTTTGTACTACAGTAAAAAAACTCTGCTGATATCGGTGTTTTCTATTACGATATCAGCAGAGTTTTCTATATATTTTCTATATATTTTCTACATATTCTTCTATATCTAGTTGTTGGCTGCGTTGTCCACACCTATTACTACGACAATGTCTGCACCTGAAATGTCGACATCTGATGCAACAGATGAGTCAATATCTGATCTGTCTGCCGTTGCTGCACCGCCCAAAAGGCTTACTAGTCCGCTCACATCATATGAATCTGATGTATAGATAACTGTTGTTGACTGATCTCCGTTGTCATATGTTCCTATATCTACTGATGTGTATCCATCCGCTGTGAGTGTTGTCTGCCATGTAGCTGCCACACCTGACACGCCTGATGCGTTGAGCACTACTACATTTGCACTCTTGGCATTTCCCGCTCCTGCACCCTCTGTTGAAGCGTCCTTTGAGCTGTCATCCGCTGATGTGTCTGAGCTGCCTGCAGCATCGCCTGAACCTCCAAATGTAGGATCTGACGGATCTGACTCCTCAGTCACGATGCTTGTCTTATTGCCCGTGTCCGATGCGTCTGATTTCTTGCTCTTGCTGACGGTTCGTGCAAGCAGTACGAGCATGACAACTATAGCCACTGCAAGTATGATAACCGCTGCTCTGAGCATTGTATCTAAGAATAATTTCATTACTTTCTTACCCATTATATAGCCTCCATCTCAATATAAATGTATATTCTCATTTGTTAACAAAAACAACTAGAGTATACCAAAGTGCTTTTTTATTTTCAACATTTAATTCGCATGATATACTAGAATTAAATTTTTGTTCACAAATAGCGGAGGTACAGATTTGAAAACAGCGATAATAATTGGCGCCTCGACAGGCATCGGAAGGGCAACAGCACTGGCGCTTTCAGGCAAATATAACAGCATATCTATCACTTCATTCAAACACAAAGAAGAGCTTCTCTCTCTGAGAGACAAACTTATGGCAAAAGGCTGCATCTGTTACTGTGAGACCGGAGACGCCGGGGATATGGAATTTATGGAGAAGTTTATACAAAATACCATAGATCATCTCGGCAGCGACATCGATCTCCTCATCAACAATGCCGGCATATCTTATGTGGGGCTTATAAACGATATGACCGCACAGGATTTTGACAGAACCATGAAGTCAAATGTGTACTCGGTTTTCAATAGCTGCCGACTAGTGGTTCCTCACATGATCCAGCACCACAAAGGACACATAATCAATATCTCATCCGTGTGGGGAAATGTCGGTGCGTCGTGCGAGGTCGCATATTCAGCCTCCAAGGGTGCTGTAAATTCCTTCTCAAAGGCTCTTGGAAAGGAGCTTGCTCCAAGCGGTATAACCGTCAACGCCATAGCATTTGGCGCAATTGACACCTCCATGAACGGTCATCTGTCACCGGAGGAACGCCAGATGCTGGAGGATGAAATACCTGCAGGAAGAATGGCCATACCTTCTGAAGCGGCAGATTTCATTGTGCACATTGCCGAGTGTGGAGAATACCTGAATGGTCAGGTGATCACATTTGATGGCGCATGGCAATAGGTGCTTTTCATCAAATTTTACAACAGTATAGGCGATTTCATCCAAATTTCTATTGCTTAATTGTATATATTGCATTAGAATATTTTATATATGTTATAGAATCGGGGTTATAAAATGGGATTTGGATTTGGGAAAAAGAAGAAAAATATTTCATCGGACACAGCTCCCGCGGCCGCAGATATCAAGACTACTCTTGACGAGGACGGCAATGTGGAGATTGTTTCCAAAAACTTCAAGATGAAGCCGACACAAAAGCTGGCGGAGCAACCATCCAGTGAAGGGGACACTTGGATCTGCTGGGGATGCGGACAGCCTACGGATCAGGATATCTGTCCTGTCTGCGGTAAGAAACGCACAAAGTAACAACACACACAAGGGGCTGTGAAAAAACTCGATTGAGTTTTTTCGCAGCCATTTTTTACTTTATTGCAATGCGGTCACTGCGCATCGCTTACATTTATTTTCTCTACACTCTGCTAAAATGTGATTCCAAGAGCATTTATTATGAGTCCCCATGCAAGTCCTGCAGCATACAGCACCACTGCTATCCTTATATTCTCCACAGGTCTATGCCTGTTCATCCTAAAGAGCACCACAAGGCCTACTCCTGCACTCACCAGAAGTCCTGACATCATAGCACCCGCGCTGAGTATTCCCTGAAGATACAGCTCGGTTATTATGACTGATGCCGCACAGTTAGGAATAAGACCCACCAACGCTGCTGCCGCCTCTCCAAGCACAGGCACATCATTGAATATGCGGGCTATGGATTCCTCTCCTACAGCCTCTATGATCACATTTATCACAAGTGAGAATATAAATATAAATATCGCAATCTTTGCAGTGTGCACCAGAGCAGATCTGAATATTCCACCCTCGCAGTCGCAGTGTTCCTGTTCGCACACCTCATGGATATTCTTCTCTCCCAAATGTCCGTGGTCGTGACTATGCTCATGGACATAGTCATGCACATGTCCCTTTCCTTTCTTCTCAGCAGCATCCTTATACACTATATTCTGTGTGTGTATGGAGCTTTCTGCCGCTTTTGCAGTGTCACTGTGCACATGTCCGACATGGTGTTCGTGTTCATCATGTCCGCCATGTCTGTGGACTGGATCTATCTTCTTTACCTGGATCGGCTTTCTCAGTCTGTCCAGCACAAATCCTACTATATAGCCTGTTATTACGGCTATGACCGCCTTTGTCGCAAGGATCTTCACTATTGTCCCCGCGCTTATCGCGTCATTTGACAGCATGATCGGCAGCATCTCGTCCGAGGTTGACATGAACACGGCTATGAGCACGCCCGCCCCTATCACGCCTCCGCTGTACAGGTTGGATGCCATAAGTGAAAATCCGCACTGTGGCACTATTCCCAGCACTCCGCCAATCAATGGCCCAAGCTTCTCTGCCTTTCCAAGCACATGTGCCTGTCGGCCTGCAGTTTTTCTCTCAAGCCACTCCATGACCACATAGGTGATGAGCAGAAACGGGATAAGCTTCACCGTATCAAACAGTGCATCCTTAAATGAATCTATAAGCAATTCCTTCATATTATAAAACACTCCTTCTCAGATCAGCACTCGTAGATATTGTACCCACAATTGTCCTGACTGAATCCAAAATACTCCTCGTTGGTCATATCCATGAAATAGCTGCATATCACCCTGCATATTCCGTTATGGCAGACAAACAACACCGACGAATCCGGATATGTCTCGCGGGTTTCAATTATCAGATCGTACGTTCTCCTGGCGATATCCATCATGGATTCTCCTCCGGGATATCTGTATGCGAACATCCTTTTGTTGTTCAGGAAATCCCTGTCGTCCCTCTGAACACCCTCATACACACCGTAATCCTGTTCTATAAGCCTCTCATCCGTGATGACAGGCAAATGCTTTCTCTCCGCCACCGCCCCGGCCGTCTCCTGTGCCCTGGAGAGCGGCGATGCTATTATCACGTCAATAGAGCAGCTATCCAATCTCTCTGCAAGAAGCTGTGCCTGCTGAAGTCCTTTATCTGTAAGAGGGGAATCTGTCCTGCCACAGACCTTATTAAGTCTGTTCCATTCCGTCTCTCCGTGTCTTGCAACATATAACTTCATATGTTTTCTCCTTCCAGTCATATTGAATATCTGCTCTTTCTCCCAACTGTGTATTAACTACAAAAATCTCATATCTTTATAGTATTAAGCATTTTTGCAAATTAATCAACTGTTTTCGGCTGTTAAAACGTCTGGAATTATCTTCTATATACTCATGCTGTCTGAGCTCGAACTATTGTCTTTGTTCTGTGAACTGCCATTTGCGCTGTCATTCTGCCCATTATCTAAATCACCATCAGGTCTCTGCATATTTCCATCATCTGAATTGCCACCTGGTCTCTGCATATTTCCATCATCTGAGTTGCCGCCTGGTCTCTGCATATTTCCATCATCTGAGTTGCCGCCCGGTCTCTGCATTCCGCCATTATCTAAATTGCCGCCCGGTCTCTGCATTCCGCCTGAGCCCTCGCTGTATGTAATATCATCCAGTGTAAATGTACTGTTCTGGTCACCGACAGTCAAAGTGTAGTTATCCCCCTGTTTCATGTCTGATGTGCTGATAACAACCGAGTTAAATTTCTTATCCACCTTATAGCTGAGCACCTCCTTAACATCTGAATCAGTAAGTGTGATCGTTTCGCCGGCGTCAACCCACTCATCAAAGTTAACAAGAGCCGAGCACTGTGTGGACTCATCTCCAAATCCCTGAGCCATACCGGAACCACCCACAGCTACGATCTCGCCGCCTGTTATCGCAGCACAGATTCCGTAGTCCATCGCGCCATTGCCATTGTCCGAAGGGCCGAGTACATGTACGCTGCCTCCTGTAATTCCAATGTAGCCATTGGAATCTATTCCATCACCGTTGGCATTTATATTTATCGTTCCTCCTGTTATAAGAATATATGCATCATTGTCGGCATCCATGTACACTCCGCCCATGCCTGGGCCGCCTCCAAAACCATCATGGTTGTCTCCCGAGCCTGAGCTGCCTCCAGCTGCATTGAAGCCGTCATCACTGGATATCACATCTATATCACCGCCAGTCACAAGGATCTTATACCCCTCTACCCCCTCACAACTCTTAGATACATCTATATCTCCACCAGTTATTATCAGAAGTTCCTCCGCATGGAGCGCGTCATCCCCAACCGATATGTTGATGTCTCCGCCTTCTATATATACATATCCATCCTGCTGGTCGTCATTTCCCGCATGTATACCATCCTCATCACAACTCAGGTTAAATGTTCCATCCGCAATTCTCACGCTATCCTTGCCGTTTAGGCAGTGATCCTGACTGTCTATGGTATAAGTGCCACCTGTAACCACCAGGTCATCCTTGGACACGATTCCATGTCCCGTAGTGTCTTTGACCGTCAGGCTCCCGGTGCCGCCCAGTGTAAGGTCGCATTTGGCAAATATCACGGCATCCACATTGTTGTCATCCGTCTGAACGTAGTCCCCGAACACCGTAAGACTGTTCCCTGCCCCTTCCGCCAACGTAACAAATACCTTGTCAGCGTTCTTTGCATATATAGCCGCATAGTCCGCAGCCGTGATCGATACTCCGTCAAGTACAAGTTTAACCTTATCATCATCGCCCGCATCCACCACGATGGTACCGTCTGTGAATGTCCCTGACAGAACGTATACACCGGCCGCTTTGATAGTCACCACTCCATCCTCGATTTGAACATTTAAACTATTACATGCGGCTGTCTTTCCCGATAATGTTATCTTTACAGCCTCGCTCTCATCATAGGTTCCCGCCAGATCCCGCTTCGTGAACATATCTGTTATATCTATAGCCGCATCGCTCATGGCTTCATCTATAGCCGCCTGCATTTCCTCCACAGTCATCTCTGTCTTTACACTGGTATTCTCTGCATCCGCACTGCCATTTGGGCTTTCTTTATCAGCGTCCGTCTCTGTGCTCACATCACTTGTCACCTCAGTATCTGAAGTCGAGCTTGTGCTCTGGCTGGTTGAACATCCGGCAAGCATTGCCATGCACATGGCTGCTGTCAGCCCTATAGCCAGACATTTGCGGATTCCCGCTCTATGTCTCATATATTTATTCTTCCTCATACGATCATCTCCTTACTAAGTATCTGCCTTATCAACTGACTTCTACAATGTCGTGTCCCCCGAATCCACCTGTGCCAGCATGATCTCAAGGTTGCCATTTCTCACTCTGAGCTTATCTATCATATCCTTCTGATTTGTGTCCTTCTTAAGCTTCACCACATATGTAAGCTTGAACAGGCTTCCCATGTTGGTCGTCTTCACATTTGTCAGTCTGTAACTGTCTGTACAGTCGGCAAGTATCTCATCAAATGCCTCTGTATAGTCGAGATTTTCAGGCACGGTGATCTTCAGGGCTCTCTCTTCATCCCTTCCGCCGCCAAATCCAGTAAGGCTGCAAATGAACATCGCTCCGCCAAGTATGACGGCAAATAATACTGCATATCCTATAAATCCCATTCCGGTCACAAGTCCAGCTCCCATCGCAAGGAATATGGCGCATATCTCCTTTGCCAAACCTGGAACCGATCTGAACCTTACAAGGCTGAATGCTCCTGCCACCGCAACGCCCGCGCCAACATTGCCATTTACCATCATGATCACCACGCACACAACCGCAGGTATAAGTGCCAATGTCACCAGAAAACTCTGGGTGTATTTACTTCTGAATGCGTAAACAAACGCAAGGAATACTCCTATTATAAGGGATACCGCTATGCAGATCAGAAACTCCTGCACTGATATCGTTGTCGCCGTCCCAAATACACTGTCAAATAATCCTGTCATTTTCTATCTCCTCCTGCCTATGTTTGCCACTTTATTATTTACATAATTCGTATTTTGGCAATTTCTGCCTTTAAATTTATATGATCATCTTATGTCAACCTATCATCTGTTTATACGCCTCTCCATACTTTGAAAATGACGTCTTGTATGCTCCATACTTTGCGAGCAGATGTGACAGCCACAGCGGGAACCCGCCTGACATCTTGATCTCCATCAACACCTTATATTCTGGTATGACCTTGTGCCCATATGGTTCTTTCTGAAGTGTCAGATCGTCATTCTGCCACAGTATATTGTAATCAAACGTGATCCTGAGCTCCGGATCATCTATTCCTTTGTAGGAATCTCTCTCATACGAGAGAACCACCGCAGGCTCCAGATCCTTGTACACCTGCATGAAGTAATCTATCTCCCTTCCTATCTGACAATCCTCGTGCAGCGGCTGACCGCCCACCAGATAATCCATGGCCTCCTGTTCAGACACCTCCAACCTCCTTTTGTACACAACAGATTTGTATTTCTTCTTGAGCTCGATAAAAACCTCTGAATCGTCATCCGGGACTCCATAGCTTCTGAGCCTGAGCTTCTCTTTGTAAACCGGCTTTTCTACGGAGTCTCTGATGAGCCTGTGGGAAGGAGTGTCGAAATATATGTTAATGATCTGGCTATGCGCAAACCTGTCCGGCTGCATATACCTTATCATTTCGCTCATTATCTGCTCGTACTGTTCTCTATCTAACATGTACTTAAGTTCATATCTTTTAAACGTGTTGTCTGCCATAAGCATCATCCTTTCTTATCTTATCTCCTCTTGATGATGCTATAATAGCCTGCCAAACTTAAACGAACTTTAAATATAAAAAATTGTCTTCGGTGACTCCTGTTGGTGTGTATTCTCTATGTTGTATATCCGGTAGTGCCGGCGACCGAACTTTTACGCTTCTGTGCCGCCGCAGAGAGCTAGGCGCCCTTATCGTGCTTGGCGCGGCGTGCACGATGGAAGCAAAGTCAAAGTGAGGGTAGACAAACATGATTGGATATACAACATAGAGATTACACCAACAGGAGTCACCGAAGACAACCGCAACGCAAAAACGCCCATCTGTGGATCACTCCACAGATGGACGTCTATAGTCTTATATTATAATCTTATGTCTAGTTGATTTGAAGATAAGGCTCCCGCCAAATGCTTAGGATTAGCAAACGCCCTGAGCAAGCATAGCGTCAACAACCTTCTCGAAGCCGGCGATGTTAGCACCTGCAACATAGTCTGCGTTTCCGCCAACTGTCATGTCGTATCTCTTTGCTGCATCTGAGATGTTAGCGTAGATTGTCTCCATGATTCCCTTGAGCTTGCCGTCAACTTCCTCAAATGTCCATGAAAGTCTCTCGCTGTTCTGGCTCATCTCAAGAGCTGATGTAGCAACACCACCTGCATTTGCAGCCTTACCACCAACGAAGAGAACACCATTCTCCTGGAGGTACTTAGTAGCCTCAAGAGTAGTAGGCATGTTAGCACCCTCTGTTACTGAGATAACACCGTTTGCAACAAGCATCTTAGCATCGTCAAGGTTAAGCTCGTTCTGTGTAGCACATGGAAGAGCAAGGTCACACTTGATTGACCATACACCGTGATCATTTGCATCCTTCTTTACATGGTACTCAGCTGATGGTCTAGCAGCAGCATAAGCATCAAGACGTGCTCTCTTAACTTCCTTAACTTCCTTAAGGAGCTCAACATCGATTCCCTCTGGATCGTAGATCCAACCTGTAGAATCTGAACATGTAACACACTTAGCACCTAACTGATGAGCCTTCTCGATTGCGTAGATTGCAACGTTACCAGCACCTGATACTGCGCAAGTCTTGCCTGCGATATCAATGTCATGATCCTTTAACAGTGCATTTGTAAGGTAAAGTAATCCGTAACCTGTAGCCTGTGTACGAGCAAGTGATCCACCATATGTAAGTCCCTTACCTGTGAGAACTCCCTCGAATGATCCACGGATTCTCTTGTACTGACCGAACATGAAACCGATCTCTCTGGCGCCTGTTCCGATATCTCCAGCTGGAACATCGACATCAGCACCGATATACTTGCAAAGCTCTGTCATAAAACTCTGGCAGAATGCCATGATCTCTCTGTCTGACTTGCCCTTAGGGTCGAAGTCTGAACCACCCTTACCACCACCGATTGGAAGTGTTGTAAGTGAGTTCTTGAAAATCTGCTCGAAACCAAGGAACTTGATGATACCAAGGTTTACTGATGGGTGAAGTCTGAGACCTCCCTTGTATGGTCCAATGGCATTGTTGAACTGTACACGGAAACCTCTGTTGACCTGTACCTGTCCGTTGTCATCTACCCATGGTACTCTGAACATGAGCTGTCTATCTGGCTCTGTGATTCTCTCGAGGATAGCATTCTTTCTATAAAGCTCCTCATTTGCCTCGATACAAGGTCTGAGTGAATCAAGAACCTCTGTTACTGCCTGTAAGAACTCAGGCTGATCTGCATTCTTCTTCTGTACTATCTCGAGTACTTCATCAACATATGACATAGTAAAAATCCTCCTAAACTGATTATATATCGTGACCTGTTAATTATTTCCTGACCACGCTCCCTATTATAGTATAGGAA
>ERZ1034939.741-NODE-741-length-18794-cov-8.812210_pt1 | contig 18794 bp, 14 predicted proteins | sample MGYA00520626_ERZ1034939 | MGnify/ENA primary metagenome ERZ1034939 (study PRJEB33766, sample SAMN09781751) | gut metagenome | biome: gut microbiome | host: Homo sapiens | place: Madagascar | study: EMG produced TPA metagenomics assembly of the PRJNA485056 data set...
ATAATTCTAAGTGCCGATGCGGCGAGCGAGAGGTGCAAGCTGCTAAGCAAAAAGCACAGATAATACTTTGTGTATGATCGAGCATTTTTGCAAAGCAGATTGTGCTTCGCAGCCGCAGCAGCGGTGCTTAAGCCGTCAGGCGGGAATTGTGCGGTGTTGCCATAAAGCTTTTCGTGGCAGAAAGGCTTTTTACCATGTTTTTAGAATCGATTTTATAGAAGGAAAGGCAAAACGCGGATATGATCACGATTGACGAACTGAAATTCAAGTTGAATGGCTTTGAGCCCGCCGTGAAGGATCTGGGCGAAGCGCTTGCCATTGAAGGCAGCAAAAAGCGCGTGGCTGAATTGGAAAATAAAATGACCATGCCCGGCTTTTATGATGACCAGGAGGCCAGCCAGAAGGTGTATGATGAGCTGGGCGCCCTGCGCGGCAAGCTGGAACGCTATGAAAAGCTGACGGCTTTGTACGAGGATGCACAGACCATGCTGGAAATGCTGGAGGAAGAAAACGACCCTGACCTGATCCCCGAGGGTGAGGAGGCCGTGGAAAAGGTGGAAAAAGCTGTGGACGATCTGCAGCTGATGACCATGCTGAACGGTGAATATGACAACAGCAACGCCATTCTTACCTTCCACGCCGGTACGGGCGGCACTGAAGCACAGGACTGGGCACAGATGCTGTATCGTATGTACAACCGCTGGGCCGATGCCCACGGCTACACCGTGGAGCTGCTGGACTATCTGGACGGTGACGAAGCCGGCATGAAGAGCGCTTCCATGATGATCAAGGGCCCCAACGCTTATGGTATGCTCAAAAGCGAAAACGGCGTACACCGTTTGGTGCGTGTGAGCCCGTTTGACTCGCAGGCCCGCCGCCAGACCAGCTTTGCCAGCCTGGAGGTAATGCCCGAGCTGGACAACACCATTCAGGTGGACATTCGCCCCGAGGATGTGGAAATGCAGGTGTTCCGTTCCAGCGGTGCAGGCGGCCAGCACATCAACAAAACCTCTTCGGCTGTTCGCCTGATCCACAAGCCCACCGGCATTGTGGTTTCGTGCCAGACCCAGCGAAGCCAGTTCCAGAACCGCGATTACGCCTATGAAATGCTGAAGGCCAAGTTGTTCCAGATCGCCCTGCAGCAGCATAAGGATAAGATCGACGATATCAAGGGCGTGCAGAATGAGATCGCATGGGGTCATCAGATCCGCAGCTATGTGTTTATGCCCTACACATTGGTGAAAGATCATCGCACCGGCTATGAAAGCGGCAATGTGCAGGCTGTGATGGACGGCGATCTGGATGGCTTTATTTTTGCCTACCTCAAGGCCGCCAGCCGCAACGAACTGCAGGATGTTTGATCGGCAGCCCGGCATTTTGTAAAATGCAGAATGCACAGCCGCCGCAGCCGTGCAGCTAAACTGAATCAGCAGAGCGCCCGGAAACCAGCCGTTTCCGGGCGCTCTTTTTTGCGGTGCAGGGGCGCAGAAAATTTACACAAAAAGCGAAGCGGTATGGTATGATAAATTATATAGCCGAAAAGATCGCCTGACCCTGAAAAAACAAAAGGGCATCCGTATTCTATAAAAGAACAGGAGTGTGCAGAAGCATGGAATATGAAATTGTGCGCAGTGTGGCTGCAGCGCAAAAGGATGCGCGGGCCGCCGATGAACTGGTAAGGCAATATTTGCCATTTATCAAGGCCGAAACGGCAAGGTTTTTACACCGGGCACCCGTGGAAGGGCAGGACGATGAATTGTGCATTGCCATGTTTGCGTTCCACGAGTCCGTTTTGGCTTATCAAAGCAGCAAGGGCAGCTTTTTAAAGCTGGCCGCGGCCGCCATTCACAACCGGCTGATCGACTATCAGCGGAAGGAACAGCGCCATGCAGGCCAGCTATCGTTAGAGCAGACTGTAAACGATGATGCACAGGGGCGAACGCTGTTGGAAACCCTTGACAGCGGCTGTGATGAGATCGCACAGCGGCAGAGCCTGGCGGCTGCGCAGGAGGAAATTGCGGAGTTTGCACAGGAACTGACAAAGTACGGCTTAAAGCTGACCGATATTGCGGAAAACTGCCCCAAACAAAAGCGCACATTGGCGGCCTGCCAACAGGTGCTTAGCTGTGCGCAGAAAAAACCGGAGTATCTTGAAAAACTGACTGCTACCGGAAAAATTCCCATGGCAGCGTTGGCGGCCGAAAGCGGCGTGGAACGCAAAACGATGGAACGGCACAGAAAATATCTGGTGGCCCTGCTGCTGGCCTTTACCAACGGCTTTGAGATCATTCGGGGGCATCTGCGGCAAATGATGCATTCAGCGAAAGAGGTACAGTAAATGAAATATCTGGTAATGGAGTGCGGGCTCAGCTATGCGGTGGTTATGGACGGTGAAGGGCGCTTTTTTAAGGTTCCCAATCTGGGATATACTGTTGGGCAAACCCTGCAAAAAGTTGTGCTGCTGCCGGAAAGGCCGGCTGTGAGAAAGCCGCTGCCAAAGTATTTTGCCCGTTGGTGCGCCATGGCGGCCTGCCTGTGCCTGATGCTGCTTGGCAGCTGGGCATGGTGGGCACCGATCGGAACTGTGCGGATGCAGATCAACCCCGATGTGCAGATGAGCGTGAACCGGTTCGACCGAGTGGTGGCGCTGCAGGCACTGAATAAGGATGGCGCGATGCTGCTGGAAGGCAGTTCTGTTTACGGAAAAGAAATCAAAACCGTTTCGGAAAATTTGGCTGACCGTGCGGTGGCGCTTGGCTATTTGGAAAATGGCGGTAAGATCACATTGACCGTAGATTCGGAAAAGGAAAAGTGGAAAACCGCCGCCGAAGAAGCGCTGGTGCTGGAACTGGAGATCCATTTTGACCATCAAATCATGGTGACCGTTGCCGAAAAGCAGCCAGCCGCCAAGGACAAAGCATACGAACAGCCCATAGACCCGGCTCTGCCATGGAAAGAGAAAGAGGCCGAGGACGATGAAAACGAGTGCATAGAAGACCGGGATGAGGATGACGACGAACAAGAGGCTGACGACAGGGAAGATGGCGATGCCGACGATGACGAACAGGAGGCAGACGATGGAGAAGATGAAGATGCCGACAGCGAGGAGGCGGAGGAGGACGAAACGGATAGTGACCAGGACTGAAAAACGGATTTTGGCTGCGGCAAAGGGCAAGAACCCCGGCGGTTTATCTTTGCAGTGTAAACCCGGCAAAAATAAAATTTCGTTCGACCCCGATTTTGCAAAACCTTATCCGTAATCTATAGATAGTCGGAGAAAAACCGAAAAATATGCAAGGCAAACCGGCATAAGGCTGTCTGATGGTGCCGAAAACCGTGCTGTCCTTGAGAATGGAGAGATCACGATGAAAAAAATGAACAAAAAAAACTTTGCTGCCGCTGCAGCGCTTACACTGTGTCTGCTGGCCGGGTGCGGCGCACCGTCCACGGTGCTTTCTCAGCCGGAAAGTAAAGCGGCAGGTGCTTTGCTGCTGAGTGTCAATCCTGAAATTGAGCTGGAATATGATCAGGCTGGGCTGGTTTTGGAGGCAAAAGGCCTGAACGAAGATGGAAAAGCTGTGCTGGAAGGCCTTGGTGAGCTTCAGGGACAAAACTGCGGCGCAGCATTGAATCAACTGGTTTGCGAAATTTACGAAAACGGATATTTTGAAAAAACAGTGGACGGCCACCCCAAGAATATCGTGTTGAAGCTCAAAGAAGGCTCGGTTTATCCGGACGATGACTTTCTTGAGGATTTGGCGCAGAAGGTGCGCGATTCGGCGCACAGCTGCGGCATTGCCTCACAAACGGTGACGGTTGGTGAAAATGAGCTGAACGAATCCGGCTGTATCGGGCAGGAAAAGGCCAAGGAAATTGTGCTGGCACAGCTGGGGCTGGAAACTGCGGAATTCCGTGAGCAAAAATACGACCCGGAGGACGGCGAATACGAATTTGAATTCATTGCCAACGGCATGGAATACGAATTTGATGTGGATGCCCGCACCGGTAAGGTAATGGAAGCGGATGCAGAGCCGGAGAATGACTTTCTTGAGGATATTGCCTCGCAAACGGTGACGGTTGGAAAAACCGAACTGAACAAATCCGATTGCATCGGGCAGGAAAAGGCCAAGGAAATCGTGCTGGCACAGCTGGGACTGAAAAATGCAGAATTCCATGAGCAAAAATACGACCCGGAGGACGGCGAATACGAATTTGAATTCGTTGCCAATGGCATGGAATACGAGTTTGATGTGGATGCCCGCACCGGTAAGGTGACGAAAGCGGATGCCGAGCCGAACGATGACGGAAAATGGGATGCACCGGATGATGATCGAGATGATCCTGATGATCACGAAACGGACAATACCAACGAGCAAGAGCACGATTTCGATTGAGCAAAACGATATGACACGGAAAAAAGGCTTACAGCACAAATTTTTGCTGCGCTGCCAGCAGCATAAGGTTTGCGCACAAAATTGCGTGGCTTTTGCGTGAGCCTTCAGCAACGATTTGCCGCTATTAGCGATACGATCCAAATAGAAAAACAAAAAAGCACGAAGATCCGTTTGTCGGAAATTCGTGCTTTTCTTTTTTGGTGCGGGTAAAGGGGGTCGAACCCTTACGAATCACTTCACAGGATCCTAAGTCCTGCGCGTCTGCCAATTCCGCCATACCCGCCCGGAAAACATTTGCAATCATAGCATGATTCTTTCAAAAAGTCAAACCCGGGGGGCAAAGCCTGCCCGGAAAACAATTCTATTTTATAAAATAATCGCAGCCCAAGCGGGCCATACTGCATAGTATGCAATAACGGCGGCAGAAACGGCCAAAGCCGCCCGGTCAAGAAATGGGGCGTGGAATATGAAAAGAAACCTCCGGCGCTGGCTGTGCGGTGTTCTGGCGGCGGCAATGATCCCGGCCTTTGCCCTTGGGGCACTGCAGCGCCGCCTGCCGGATACCATATATCTTCCTGAGCATTCGCCGCTGGCCTTGGCGCAAATGCCGTGGCTTTTGCCTGTTCGGGCAGGGGGCAGCATTCTGGCCGAGGGCGGCAAAAACGGCGAAAGCTATAATGCCGTTTTGGGGCTGTGGGGCGTGATCCCGGTGAAAACCGTTCGCGTGGTGGCAGCCGAGCGCCGTGTAGTAATGGTGAGCGGCGCGCCATTCGGAATCAAAATGTTTTCAGACGGCGCGCTGGTGGTGGGTTTTTCGGATATTCTGGGCAGCAGCGGCTATTGCAATCCTGCGCGGGAGGCCGGGGTAAAGCTGGGCGACCGAATTATTTCGGTGGGCGGCCGGTCGGTGCATTCCAACGAGGATCTTTCCCTGGCGCTGCAAAACAGCCCGGGCGATACCGTGCAGCTGCAGCTGGAACGGGATGGGCAAAAAATGACATTGCAGGCAAACCTGCAGCACGGAACAGCGGGCAAGGGAAAACTGGGCGTTTGGGTGCGGGATTCCTCGGCAGGCATTGGAACAATGACCTTTTGGGAACCGGAAACAAACCGTTTTGCCGGGCTGGGCCATGCCATCAGTGACAGCGACACCGGCCAGAGCATTGCGCTGCTTTCGGGCGAAGTGAGCCGGGTGAATATCACGGGCTGCAAACGCGGCGCACCGGGCCTGCCGGGAGAGCTGAAAGGCGAATTTCTGGAAAAATCAGGAAATCTCGGCAGGATCGCCGCCAATCAATCGCAAGGGGTATACGGCGTTTTGTGCCGCAGCCTGGAGGGCACGCCCTACGAGGTGGCCGCCGCACAGGAGATCACCAAAGGCCCGGCGCAGATTCTTACCACGATCAGCGGAACCGAGCCGGAATGGTATGATGTGGAGATCGAGCGTGTATCGCTGCGCACCAGTGACCCGAACAAAAACATGATCCTGCGCGTTACCGACAGCCGTCTGCTGCAGGCCACAGCGGGGATCATTCAGGGCATGAGCGGCAGCCCTGTTTTGCAAAATGGCCGCTTGGTGGGGGCTGTTACGCATGTGCTTGTCAATGATCCCACGCGCGGCTATGCCATTTTTGCACAGGAAATGGTAGACCAGATGGACGGCATAGAACAAACTCAGCCCGCTGCCGGGTGATGGCACCGCCGGGGCGCAGCTTTTGACAGCGCACCCCGGCGGCATGGCGGCTGCAAAAAAACAGAAAATTGCGAAAAACCGGGCGAAATTTGTCGAAGAAAAACGATTGATAGAAAAACAAAACGAAATATTTTTACCGGATACGGGTATTTTTTTGCTTTCAGATATTGAAATAATTGGAAATAAATGGTAAAATTACCATCGTTGAGGAAAACAAACGAGGGAGGCAAAAAACAATGGATAAAATTCGATTTTTGATGTCTGATACCGGAAGCCAGGTTACGGCTATGTGTGTGCGTGCGCTCGAAGAAAAGAACATTGCCGTGACTGTTTGCGAAAAAGAGGGCAACCGCGTGCTGGAAGCCATGCTCAAGCAGCAGCCGGATGTGGTGCTGCTGGATGCCTTTATGCCCGGGCTGGATGCCGTAACGGTCAAGCAGCGCTACGAAGCAAAATGCCAGCGCAAAACCGTTTTTCTGGTAACGGGGGCGTTTCAAAGCGAAGAGGTGGAGCAGATTCTGCTGGACAATGGCTTTGCGTTTTTCCTGATGAAGCCCTTTGATGAAAATGTGCTGGTTTCCCATGTGATCAAGCTGGCAGGCCGTGCTGAAAACCGTATGGGGATCCCCTCCAACAGTGACGAGCTTACGGTTACGGAAATTCTGCACCAGATCGGCGTTCCGGCGCACATCAAGGGCTATCAGTTTTTGCGCGATGCCATTTTGCTCACGATGGACGAGCCCGAGTACATCAACGCCGTTACCAAGCGCCTGTACCCGGAGATCGCCAAACGGAATCTCACCACCGCCAGCCGCGTAGAGCGTGCCATTCGCCATGCCATAGAGGTGGCGTGGGACAGAGGCGATGTAGACACGCTGAACAGCTATTTTGGCTACACCATCCACACCATGCGCGGCAAGCCCACCAACAGCGAATTTATTGCCATGATCAGCGACAAAATGCGCTTGGATAAGAGAAGAAGAGCATAACCATAAAAAGCATATGCAGGCAGTTTTCCCAAACCAGACGGAGTTTCGGAGAAGGTGCCGGCATATGCTTTTTTTCAAAAAACGGCTTTGCTTATGCAGACCGGTTACAGGCTGTTGGCAAAAATGCTTATCACAAGCAGGATCGCAATATAGATCACCATGGTCAGGCAGCCTGCGTTCCGGTCCGGCCCGGGGCCGCCGCCGGAGGAACGGGAGCTGCGGTCAAAGGCTTGCTTATAATGCACATATCCATCCAGACCTTTGCCAAAATAACCATGATCCTGATCATAGCCCAAAATAACAGCCTCGCTTTCTTTATTTTCTCCGGGTATTTCTTTTTCTGGCTTTATTATACGCAATGATAAGTCCGATAAAATTGCCTTATAAAGACAAAACGATTCTTTTAAGCAACAGATCCTGCAAAATATATTGCCTGAAAAAATAAATGAAACAAAAAATTCTCCTCTGCGTTTGCGCGGGGCACAAACACAGAAGAGAACGAAAACATAGGGCAATGCCGTGAGTTTTTATGCGGGGGTGATCTTATCGCTGCACAAAATACAGCTCATACCACAAAATAAAGCTGTAAAAGCTCCAGATCTTGGTCATGGCGCCGGGCTGTGCGGTGCCGTTTTTATGGCCCTCCAGCAGCTTCAGCAGGGCAGGGGTGTTAAAGAATTGTGCGGCAACGGGGCCTTCAAACTTTTCACGCACCATATTGTAGTATTTATCCTGCTTCAGCCAGTCGTTCAGGGGCACGGGGAAGCCCAGTTTTTTGCGCTTTGCCACGCTTTCGGGCAGCTGCTCCATGGCAGTGGCGCGCAGGGCGATCTTGGTTTGTTCCTTGCCGCTGCGATAGCGCTGGGGAATGCTAGTGGCCAGCGCCAGCATTTCACGGTCCAAAAACGGAACGCGCAGCTCCAGGCTGTTGGCCATGCTCATACGGTCGGCCTTGAGCAGAATATCATACAGCATCCAGGTGTGCATATCCACCCATTGCAGCTGGGTGGGCTCGTCCAGATGCTTCACCTTATCGAAATACGGCTTAAAATATTCCTCGGGGCGCTTGGCGTGATAATCTTTTTTCAGATATTGATCCCGCTCGGCAGGGTCTTCAAACACATAGTTAGCGCGCATAAAACGCTGCCAATGCTCCTGCCCGCCGCGCACCAGAAAATGCTTGCCCTTAAAGTCGGGCAGTGCTTTGGCAATGCCGGAAATGCCCCGGCGGACAGCACGCGGCACCTTGCGCTCATAGTCCATAAAATGCACAGCCTGACTGTACATGGGGTAACCGCCGAACAGCTCATCTGCACCCTCGCCGCTCAGCACGACTTTAACATACTTGGCAGCATTTTTTGTAAGGAAATACAGGGGAACCTCGCTGGGATTGGGCATGGGCTCGTCCAAATACCACTGAATGTTCTTATTGGCTTCAAAAAAGCTGTCGGCATCCACTTTGTTGGTGATGCACGGCACGCCAATCTCCTTGCTGAATGCCTCGGCATAGGGAAGCTCAGAATATTTTTCTTCCTCGTAGCCCACGCTGAAGCTTTTTACATGCGGGGTGCCCTTGGCTACTTCGTTTACTACAAAGCTGCTGTCAACACCGCTGGAAAGAAAACAGCCCACTTCCACATCGGCGATCTGATGGGCCTTCACGCTTTCGGCAAAGGTTTCCGCAATGGCTTTTTTCCAGTCGTCCAGCGACTTGGTTTCGTCAATGTGATATTCAATGCTGAAATAGCGCTCGATCTCCAACTGGCCGTCGTGATAGGTGAACATATGTGCGCCAGGCAGCTTGTACACATCGCGGAACATGGTTTCCTCGTTGGGAATATACTCGATCGAAAGATATTCCGGCAAACGCTCTTCATTGAGCTCTTTCACAAAGCCGGGATGAGCCAAAAAGCTTTTGATCTCGCTGCCGAACATAAAATGCCCGTTTTTGTGATAATAATAGAAAGGCTTAATGCCAAAAATATCGCGTGCGCCGAACAGAGTGCGGGTGTTTTTATCCCAGATGGCAAAGGTGAACATACCGCGCAGCTTGCCGGGCAGCTGCTTGCCCCACTGCTCGTAGCCGTGCAGCAGCACCTCGGTGTCACTGTGAGAGGCAAAGGTGTGCCCGGCGGCAATCAATTCTTCCCGCAGTGTTTGAAAATTGTAGATTTCGCCGTTGAACACCACCACCAGCGAGCCGTCCTCGTTGTACATGGGCTGCTTGCCGCCCTCTAAGTCAATAATGGAAAGGCGACGGTGGCCCAGCGCTACCTGATCGTCTACATAATAGCCCTCACCGTCGGGGCCGCGGTGAATAATGAGATCGGCCATTTCCTTGATCGTTTTTTTCGCCTGCTCACGGTCATGCCGGGCAGCGGAAAAGCCAACAATACCACACATAAATTTTTCTCCTGCTATTTAAGCGTAAAAATCATAAAAGGCTTGCGGGCCGCGTGTGCAGCCCTTAGCCGCGCAAACTCTTGTTTCCGTAATACTTGGCGGTTTTGCGGTAATAATTCAGATGGCTCTTGATATACCACAGCAAACGCTTTACACTGAGATCCTCGCGGCAAAGCAGCTGATGGCTCACCTTGCCCTGCTTTTTCAGGCGAATGGCCTCGGCCAGCAGGTCAGGGTCCTTTAAATATTTGCGGATCACGCCGAAGGGGGCAATCATCCAAAGGCTTTCGGCATCGGCAATGGTAAAGCCAAGAGGCTTGTGCTCTACCACATCATTCACCAGCCACTTTGCTAAATTATAGCCGCTGGCCGTTACAAAAAAGCTGCTGCGGCCTTGGCGGGGGTTCATTTCAAACAGCTTGTATTCATTGGTACGGGCATCAAACTTCATGTCAAAGTTGGAAAATCCTTCCCAGCCCACATCCTCCAGAAAGGCTTTCATTTTTGCCATCAGTGCATCGTCACGCACCGAAAGAATGGCGGCGTAGTTGCCAATGCCCTCGGGGGTCTGCTCTTCCAGCAGGGGGCGGCCCAGTGCCATCAAATGCACCTTATGGTCCAAACCGGAGTAACAATTCAGCACGCGCATACAGTTGTCATCGCCGGGAATATACTCCTGCAGGATCAGCGGGTCCTGATAGCTGCTGCCGTAAATGGCGGCAGTGATCTCGTTGAATTCCTGCTGATTATAGGCCACAAACACCTTTTTCTTGTGGGGAAAATGGCAGTTCCAATAGGCCATGCTGTTGCTGGGCTTGATGATGCACGGAAATTCAAAGGGAAGCTGAACCTCACGGTAATTCTGCGCCGTGCAGCTGCTGGTTTTGGGATAGCTCAGGCCGTGCTTTTCACAGGCTTTGTAAAAGTACTCCTTCATATCCAGATTCATTACATTTTCTTCGGTGGGGCAAGCAAATTTATAATACGGCTCCAGCGCGGCCCGGTTGCGGGCCAGCAGAATGGTGTAGCCATCGCTGCAGCTCAGCAGCACCAGCGTTTTGCCGGAATGCTCGGCGGCAAAGTCTGTAAGCGTTTTTACAAACATCTCGTCCTCTTCCAAGCGGGGCTCTACGACAACCTCGCTGATAAAGCGGGTGTTGCGGGTGGCCACCAGCCGGGCCTTGCACACCATGGCGCTGGTGATATGATATTCCATAAAGAAACTGCGCGCCATGCCGTACACATTGGCATCGCTGCCCAGAAGAACCGGTAAAAATTCCGTCATATACAAAAAGACCTCACAATCTTTAAAAGCTGATCAATTCATTTTACTTCCATTATAGAGGGAAGTCAAACAATATTATGAGGAATGCCCGCATAAAAAAGCTTTTATTTTTGCCGGGCGCAGAGTATAATAATAGCTGTATACTGTAAAAGTGCCGTTTCTGCCGGGCAAAGCGCTGTCCCGCGGCGGCAACGATAGAAATGCGAGGACTTGTAGACCATGTGTGGAATCGTAGGTTTTTCCGATAAAAGAGAAAATAAACAGGAAATTTTACACGATATGATGAAGGCTATTCTGCATCGTGGCCCCGATGGCGAGGGCAGCTTTACAGATGATTCCGTGGCGCTGGGGCACCGCCGCCTTTCCATTATTGACTTAGAGGGCGGCAAGCAGCCCATGTATAACGAAGATGGCTCGATGGTGATCGTGTTCAACGGCGAAATTTACAACTACCAAGCCCTGCGGGAAGAGCTGATCGCCGCCGGGCACACCTTTGCCTCTCACAGCGACACCGAGGTGCTGCTGCACGGCTACGAGCAGTGGGGCAAGGAAATGCTGGGCCGCCTGCGGGGTATGTTTGCCTTTGCCATTTGGGATAAAAACACCGAAAGCCTGTTCTGTGCGCGCGATCATTTTGGCATCAAGCCGCTGTATTATTACACGGCTGAGGGTGAATTCATGTTTGCCAGCGAGATCAAGGCATTTTTGGAGCATCCCGGCTTTGAGAAAAAGTTCAACCGCGAACAGCTGGAGCTGTACCTCACCTATCAGTATTCCCCGGGAGAAAACACCTTCTTTCAGGGGGTGAAAAAGCTTTTGCCCGCCCACTGGCTGGAATATAAAAACGGGCAGCTCACGGTGCAGCGCTACTGGCAGCCGGAGTTTAAGCCCAACGAGGCCCCCACGCTGGAGCAGTGGGAGGAAAAAATCGAAGCTGCCATGAAAGACAGCGTACAGGCCCACAAGATCGCCGATGTGGAGGTGGGCAGCTTTCTTTCCAGCGGCGTAGACAGCAGCTATATGGCCTGCCTTGCCCATGTGGATAAAACCTTTACGGTGGGCTTTGCGGATAAGCAATACGATGAAACCGATTACGCCCGGGCATTCAGCGAGCATATCGGCGTGAAAAACTTCGCTTACCGCATCACGCCCGAGGAATACTGGGAAAATCTGGGAAAGATCCAGTATCACATGGATGAGCCCTTGGCCGATGCCGCCAGCGTGGCACTGTATTTTGTAAACCGCGAAGCCAGCAAGCAGGTGAAGGTGTGCCTGAGCGGCGAGGGCGCCGACGAATTTTTTGGCGGCTATAATATTTATAAAGAGCCCTTTACCGCCACATGGTATGATAAGCTGCCGCTGGGGCTGCGCCGGGCGCTGGGCGCTGCAGCCGAAAAGCTGCCCCCTGTGCGCGGGCTCAATTTTCTGGTGCGCCGCGGCAAGCCGCTGGAAGAACGCTATATCGGCAACACCAACCTGATGACCGAAACGCAGAAAAAGCGTTTGCTCAAGGAGTATTCCGGCAAGGTGAAGCCCACCGATCTTTCCCGCCCGCTGTTTGCCAAAACCAAGGGGCAGGATGCCGTGACCCGTATGCAGTTCACCGATCTGCATTTGTGGATGGTGGGGGATATTCTGTTAAAGGCCGACAAAATGAGCATGGCCAACAGCCTGGAGCTGCGCGTGCCGTTCCTGGACAAAGAGGTGTTTGCGCTGGCCAGCACCATTCCCACGCGCTTCCGTGCCGACCACGATCACACGAAGATCGCCATGCGCGGTGCGGCGCTGCGCAGCATTCCCGCGGCAACCGCCGACAAAAAGAAGCTGGGCTTCCCCGTGCCGGTGCGTGCATGGCTGCGTGAAGAAAAATACGCCGCTGTGGTGCGTGAAAAGCTTACAGGTGAAACCGCTGCGCTGTTTTTCCGCACGGATGCACTGGAAAAAATGCTGGATCAGCACATTCGCGGCAAGCGCGACAACTGGCGCCAGATCTGGTGCGTGTTTATGTTCCTGACTTGGTACGAAGAATATTTTGTCAAGCGCTGATTTTTGAAAAAATGGAGGCAAACGGATATGCAGCTTTCTCAGGTTTTGGCCGGGCTGGAATACACTCTGGTGCAGGGCAGCACGGATACCCCGGTGAGCGACATTTATTATGATTCCCGCAAAGTGAGCGAAAACGGGCTGTTTGTGTGCATTGTGGGCACGCAGCGCGACAGCCATGAATTTGCGCAGGATGTGGTGGCCAAGGGCGCAAAAACGCTGGTGATCGAGCATGATCTGCCCAGCCTGCCCAGCGCTGATATCACGGTGGTAAAAGTAAAAAGCAGCCGCTACGCCATGGCCTTGATGAGCGCCAACTATTTTGATCACCCTGCCCGCAAAATGCAGCTGATCGGCGTAACGGGCACCAAGGGCAAAACCACCACCACCCACATGATCAAGGCTGTGCTGGAAGCTGCGGGCCGCACGGTGGGCATGGTGGGCACCAACGGCGTTTACTATGGCAGCGAACATCGTGAGCTGCCCAACACCACCCCTGAAAGCTATGAGCTGCAAAAGATCTTTCATCAGTTTTTGCAGGCAGGCTGCGACACTGCTTTAATGGAAGTGAGCAGTCAGGGCCTTATGCTGGACCGTGTGGCCGGTTTGCACTTTGATGTGGCGGTGTTCACCAATCTGTACCCCGATCATATTGCCCCCGGTGAGCACAGCAGCTTTGAGGAATACCGCCATTGGAAGGGCGAATTGTTCAAGCGCTGCACACTGGGCATTGTGAATCAGGACGATCCCAACACCGAAAAACTGCTGGAAGGCCACACCTGCCGGCTGGTTACTTACGGAATGCACACGGAAGGGGCCGACTATCGCGCCCTGCCGGATTACAAGCTGCTGCGCACCCGGGATTTTCTGGGGGCAGAATTCCATTTGACCGGCAAGGATGAAATGGACATCAAGGTGAATATGCCCGGCGAATTCAGCGTATACAATGCGCTGGCCACCGTGGCGGTCGCCAAAGAGATCGGCCTGCCGGATCAAGCTATTCACGATGGTCTGGCCAAGGCGGCTGTCAAGGGCCGCGTAGAGCTGGTGCCCGTGAGCCATAAATTCACGATCCTGATCGACTATGCCCATAACGAGGCATCGGCCGAAAGCCTGCTGGAAACGCTGCGCGCCTATCATCCGCCGCGTCTGGTGGTGATTTTCGGCTGCGGAGGCAACCGCAGCCGCCTGCGCCGCTTCGGCATGGGCGAGGTGTGCGCCCGCATGGCGGATCTGTGCATTCTCACCGAGGATAACAACCGCTTTGAAAAAGTGGAGGATATCATTGCCGATATCAAAACCGGTATGCAAAAGGGCAACCCGAACGCAAAATATGTAGAGATCCATGACCGCTTGGATGCCATTCACTATGCCATGGATCATGCACAGGAAGGCGATCTGATCGCACTGATCGGCAAAGGGCACGAAAGCTATCGTGACCGCGAGGGCGTGAAAACCCCGTTTTTGGAGCGCGAGCTGATTGAAGAATACGCCGCCCAAACAGGCCTTGAATAACCAAAAAAATACAGGCATACACATAATCCGCCCCCGCCATGGCATATCCTTTGCCAGAACGGGGGTGGTTTTTTGGGCAAAAGGCACGCAAAACAGCCGGTGATGCGGGCGGTCACAAGGGCGCTGCGCATTCGCATAGGGGTGGTCTGCGCCGGGTTTGCGCTGGTGTGCTTTACGGTGCTGCCGGCGCGGCTGGTGCAGCTTCAGATCATGGACGGCGAAGAATATGCCCGGCGGGCAGCCGGGCAGCAGCTGCGGGATACCGTTATCCCGGCGGCGCGGGGGGATATTCTTTCGGCGGACGGCACACCGCTGGCCTGCACCGAAACCTGCTGGACCGTGCGCGCCAGCCCGCGTGAGCTGGACGATGCACTGGTAGAGCCGGCGGCCCGCGCCATGGAACAGCTGCTGGGGGCTGACTATGCAAGCACGCTGCAAAAGCTGTCGCGCCGCACAAACAACGACTGTCTGATCCAGCGCAGGATCACCCGTGCGCAGGCCGATGCGCTGCTGGAGTGGTGCAGCGAACACGGGGCTGAGGGCATTCTGGTGCTGGAGGATGTAAAGCGTGTGTACCCGGAAGGAAACTTCGGCGGCAGTATTTTGGGCTTTGTGAATGTGGACGGCGACGGCGTTTGCGGGCTGGAGCTTGCCTACAACACGGCGCTGAAGGGCCGCGACGGCCGGGTGCTTACGGCCAAAAATGCGTGGGGATACAATATGCCCGTTCACTACGAAACCGCTGTGCAGGCGCAGCAGGGCCATACGCTCACCCTTACGGTGGATGCGTATATGCAGCACATTCTGGAAAATCACCTGCTTGCCGCCGTGAAAGAACATCATGTCGGCAGCCGTGCGGTGGGCATCGTGATGGAACCGGCCACCGGAAAAATTCTGGCCATGAGCACAAAGCCGGATTATGACCCCAACGAGCCGCGCAGAATAGAAAATGAAGCCCTGCGCGCGCAGATCGACACCTTGCAGGGGGCGGCGCGCAAGGCGGCCTTGCAGCAGGCCCAGCAGGCCCAGTGGCGCAACAAAGCCGTGAGCGATCTGTATGAGCCCGGCAGCGTGTTTAAACTCATCACGGCCAGCGCTGCGCTGGACAGCGGCGTCTGCACCCCCGAAAGCCGTTTCGTCTGCGCGGGAAAGATCCGCGTGGCGGGCACTACCTTCCGCTGCGCCAATGGGCATATCCACGGCAATGAAAGCTTTCGACAGGGCCTTAGCGTAAGCTGCAATCCCTGCTTTATCCAAATTGGCGCAAAGCTGGGAAAACAGGCTTTCTGCGAATATTTCGAGCGCTTTGGTCTGTGCAGCGCCACAGGGGTCGATCTGCCTGCCGAGCCGGTGAAAAGCGAGTATTACACCGCCGAGCGCATGGGCCCGGTGGAGCTGGCCAGCTGCAGCTTTGGCCAGAGCAGCAAGATCACCTATCTGCAAATGCTGACGGCCGTATGTGCGGCCGTCACATTTACCGCAGGATCTGCCTGGGTGCGCCTGCTTTCTGGGCGTACATACTGGACATATGAACAGAAATTTTGTATAATATACAAAATATGGAATCATAAAATCAGGCTTTTTTCGTTTCGGAAAAGCCCTATGGTATAGGAGAGGCGTTTTTATATGCCCAAACAGTTTCAGGTGAAAGGTTTGCCCCGTAAACTGCTGCTTCTGGCAACGGATATGGGGCTTTTGGTGTTTTCGTATTATATTGCCATTCTGCTGCGTTTTGCGGAATCCGACGAAAGCGGAAAGATCCCGCAGGTAGTGGCCACCATGGCGCATCATCTGCCGTGGATGCTGGCCATTTACGCCGTGGTGTTCTGGCTGGGCGGCCTGTACGAGGTTATGTGGCAGTATGCCGGCGTGCGTGATCTGGCGCGTGTGGTGATGCTGGCCTGCATTGCCACGGGCTTTTTGCTGATCGGCAACCAGCTGGTAGAGGGCGTTTTATACCGCACGGTGCTGGTGATCGGCGCCATACTCAGCATGGCCATGATCGGCGGCATACGCATGCTTTGGCGCTTGATGCGCTTCACGCTGTTCCGCCCGGATGCCGCCAAAAACCGCAATGCCGAAAACCCGCTTTTGGTGGTGGGCGCAGGCAACGCGGGCGCATGGGCGGTGAATCTGTGCAAGCAGCGCAGCAGCTTTGGCTATCCGGTGGTGATGGTGGATGATGACCCCGCCAAGCGCAATCTGCGCGTGCAGGGCGTGCCGGTGCGGGGCAGCATCAGCGATATCCCCGAGCTTGTGCGCAAATATGATATTCGCGAGATCGTTATCGCCATCACCAGCCTGCGCGGCGAACACCTGCAGCAGGTGGTAAATATCTGCAACAGCTGCCATTGCCGTGTGCGTATGCTCAACGACCCGCAGGCGGTGGATGAAAACGGCAATGTGCAGGGGGCAAGCCTGCGTGAACTGAATACATCGGACTTTTTGTCGCGCGATGAAGTGCATCTGGACACCGAAGAGATCCACAAATACCTCACCGATAAGGTGGTGTTGGTCACGGGCGGCGGCGGCAGCATCGGCAGCGAGCTGTGCCGGCAGATCATTCGCTATCGCCCCAAGCAGCTGCTGATCTTTGATATTTACGAAAACTGTGCGTATGAACTGGAAATGGAGCTTCGCAACAAAATCGGGCGGGATCTGCCCATTGTAACGCTGGTGGGCTCTATCCGTGATAAACACCGTTTGGACGAAGTGATGGATATCTATCACCCGCAGGTGGTGTTTCACGCCGCTGCGCATAAGCATGTGCCCCTGATGGAGATCAGCCCGGCAGAAGCCGTGAAAAACAATGTGCTGGGAACCAAAAATCTGCTTACCAGCGCCAGCACCCATGGGGTAGAGCGCTTTGTGCAGCTTTCTACCGATAAGGCTGTAAACCCCACCAATGTAATGGGCTGCACCAAGCGTATCTGCGAAATGCTGATCCAAACCTTTGCGCAAAACACCACCATGAAGTGCATGGCTGTGCGTTTTGGCAATGTGCTGGGCAGCCACGGCAGCGTGATCCCTCTGTTCGAGTCGCAAATTCGTGAGGGCGGCCCGGTCACCATCACGCATCCGGACATCACGCGCTATTTTATGACGATCCCTGAGGCCGCACAGCTGGTGCTGGAAGCAGGCGCATTGGCGCGCAGCGGCAGCATTTATGTGCTGGATATGGGCCAGCCTGTAAAGATCATGGAACTGGCCGAAAAAATGATCCGTTTCTACGGCTACGAGCCCGGCGTGAATATGGAGATCCGCATCACCGGCCTGCGCCCCGGCGAAAAGCTGTATGAGGAGCTTATGATGGATACCGAGGCCGATAAAATGCAGCGCACCGATCACAACAAGATCTTTGTGGCCCCGCCGCTGCAGATCGATCTGGGCGTATTTTATCAGCAGCTGCTGCAGCTGGAGGAGGCTGCCGAGCACAACGACGACAAGGTGGTAACCCAGCTGCAGAACATTGTGCCCACCTATCACCCCAACCGCAAAATGCTTAGATCATAACAGGAGTTTTGCTTTTATGGAATGCCGCAATTCAACGCTGTGCTATCTGGAACAGGATGGAAAATACCTGATGCTGCACCGCGTGAAAAAGAAAAACGATGTGAACCACGATAAGTGGATCGGTGTGGGCGGAAAGTTTGAAGCCGCCGAAAGCCCCGAGGAATGCGCCCTGCGTGAGGTAAAAGAAGAAACCGGCTATGATATGGTCGATTGGCGCTATCGCGGCATTGTCACATTTGTGTGTGAGCCGTGGCCCGTGGAGTATATGCACCTGTTTACCTGCAGTGGATTTTCGGGGCAGCAGATCGACTGCAATGAGGGCGTTCTGGAGTGGGTGCCCAAGCAAAAGGTGACCGAGCTTCCGATCTGGCAGGGGGATAAGATTTTTTTAAAGCTGCTGTGGTGCGAGGAACCGTTTTTTTCGCTGAAGCTTGTGTACAGCGGTGACGAGCTGCGGCAGGCTGTGCTGAATGGCAAAGCCATGGATATTGCAGCATTCTTGAAGGAGTAACGGCTCATGTATACAAAATTTTTCAAGCGGTTTTTGGATATTGTGCTTTCGGGCATGGCCATTGTGGTGCTCTCACCGTTGCTGCTGCTGCTGGCAATTTTGGTGCGGCTGGATTCCAAGGGCCCCATTTTCTTTAAGCAAAAGCGCGTGGGCAAGGGAAAAACGCACTTCCAGATCCTGAAATTCCGCTCCATGTATGCCGACACGCCGCACGATATGCCCACGCACATGCTGGGCAATGCGCAAAGCCACATCACCCGTGTGGGCAAGGTGCTGCGTGTGACCAGCTTGGATGAGCTGCCCCAGCTGTTTAACATTTTTGCGGGGCAAATGAGCATTGTGGGCCCGCGCCCTGCGCTTTGGAATCAGTTTGATTTGATCGAAGAACGCGATAAATACGGTGCAAACGATCTGGTGCCGGGCCTTACCGGCTATGCCCAGATCAATG
>ERZ1034939.744-NODE-744-length-18744-cov-23.125528_pt1 | contig 18744 bp, 19 predicted proteins | sample MGYA00520626_ERZ1034939 | MGnify/ENA primary metagenome ERZ1034939 (study PRJEB33766, sample SAMN09781751) | gut metagenome | biome: gut microbiome | host: Homo sapiens | place: Madagascar | study: EMG produced TPA metagenomics assembly of the PRJNA485056 data...
GCTCCCGGTCGATGATGGAGCGAATCTCCTTCAGTGCCTCCTTGGGGTGCAATGGCAGGTCGGGAGTCAGCACCACCGCCGTCCCCTCAAACGCCTCTTTCAAGGCTCTCGCCATCGGACAACTGCCCGTGGCGAAGAATCCGTGTAGGAATAATATCTTCTTCATGCTCTAATCTTCAATGTCTTGTTTACTTTGTGTCTCTTTTCTTGATAGGTCCGGAGTGATTGCCTCTATTCAGTTTGATTCCGTGCTTATTGAGAATGCGGAAAACGGAGCTTCGGCTTCTGAATCCGCTGGCTCTCCAGATTTCATCTATCGGATGTCCTGCAACATAGAGGTTCACCACAGTCTTCTCTCTGTCGAGCTTCTGCATCTTGCTGGCAGAAACAGGAGGCAGGGACACAATCATCTTCTCCTGCAGCTTGATTACATGCTCTGCTGATTTCCTGAGAGCAAGGACTTCGTCGGGCAGGGAACCCATCATTACCAATACGTCTGATGGCTTGGTTTCCGGGAACAGGATGTTGCTGGAGTCAATCCGGTCGTGGATGCTGATGATGCGAATGACCTTGACCCGGCAGAATTCCAGGAATATTGCCAGTTCACGACTGCCACGCAAGGCGTTGGAAAATTTCGGAATCACCAGTTCATCGCCTCTTTGCAATGCTGCCATCAGTTGTTTCCACAGCGGTCTGTGGCGTTCGTTATCATCACTTTCCTCGATGATTCTTACACAACCGAACTCGTTCATCCATTTGCGGTCTTCTTCCAGTTTGTCATACTGGGATGTAGCCATGATGTAGCCTACTTTTGCCATATCAAAATGTTTTATTGACTGATAACTTGATAGTTATGCGCCTTTTTGCGGCAGGATAACCCTGCATTAGGCACGATTCTTCTGCAAAGATACGAATTATATTCAGAAATGGATTCATACTGCCTGGTTTTGTTGGTTCAGCAGACTTGATTTAACCTAATTTATAAATTAGGAGCGCATCTTCAATAATCATACTGCAAAGAGTATGAAACATAAAATAACATAAAGTCTGATTGTAGTGTCGTTAATGTGGAATTTTATCTGTATCTTTGCACGCAAAATTTTCAATTACATGCCAATGGATAATAGGAATACAGTACAGTTGAACAGTTTTGTCGGTTGCCTCGGTAACTCTTCAGCAACAGGTCTCAAAAACCAAATGAAAGAAAGTAAAGCAAGTGAAAGAAAAACAACTCAGCAGAGTTTATTCTTTCACTTGCTTTTTTTATGTGCCTTACTCATGATCACCTCCTGCAGTGGAAGTCGTCAATATGATTTCAAGTCTTCAGAAGATGCCTTGAAACAATACCAGGCTTTCTTTCAGACAATAAAAGGACATTCAGACTCTGATTCAGAGCAGCTTGCAGGTTTCATCAACCAGTGGCACGAGTATGGAGACACCGTCTTGAACTTCATCAGGAAGGATCCTTCGTTCAATGCGCACAGTGGGCTTTCCATGAAGTACGATCTGATTTCAGACTCCATCCGCACAGAACTTCTGGGGATGACTGGCAACTGTACTTTGAGTGATGTGGCTTACGTGAAGCTCCACACCTCTTTATATAAGGACAACAAGGAACTCGGCTCTTTGAAGGAAAATGCCTCCAAGTTCTTTGCTACATTGGATAAATCGCCTGCCTATGACCAGGAAGTTCACAGAGCCTTGGCCAACTACTCCAAGTTTCTGCTGACTACAAAATCGCAAGGAATCAAATCCAGGAAAGAACTCATGGCGTTCCTACATGAGGAAGACCGTCATTTCCGCACGTTCCTCGCACATATCGACGAATGCTCATCCATCGGAATGACGGAAATCACCAACCATACTGCAGACATCTGTTCTGCCATCTACAAGTCCGCTTCCAGAAACAAGCTGCCAGCTTCTGAGACCCTCGTTCTCATGTCGATGCGAACAGACCGCCGTCTGATTCTCAACGCCCAGGTTTGCCGTGACGCCTTGAAGCGAGGAAAAATCAAAGATGCCATCCAAGCCAATGCCTATCTCTGGATGATATTGCAGCCTTATCTCTCGATGGATGCGCTGGCCATTGCCATGCTCACCCCGGAGCAGGCTCAGCTGATGACGGACATCGCCAAGGATTATCCTGCCATCATCACAAGACTTGAAGGCAAGCACCTAGTCAACAAGGAAGTGTCCAACAAGATTCCAGCCCAGCTGATGCGTCTTTACATATCAACCCTCTAATCTTTCATTATCATGTTACAGGAAGCTATCTATAAATTCAAGGCATCCGGCCCCATGCTGTTGCCAGAGCTGATTGACAATTATTGGATTGGCGAGATAAAGGCATACGAAGATTATGCCATTCTTCCCTACGAAGTGCATATCCCACAGCCTATAGACAAGGTGATTGATATGTTCGAAATGAATGCCGACCTTGCCATTCTCTACCATCTGGAACCATCAGTCCATACGGTGTTCGGACATGAATGCTGCGCCTACTGCTATCCGGTCACCGAAAGGATGTTCAAGATCAACTGCAAGACTTCCGCCGATGGACTCGTCCACGAGTTGAATGTGACAATCTACAACTCCATCGAACTCATGTCGGCAGATCTTTTCGAAGACCTCCGTCTGCACGAACGCCGTGGCACGTTCAAGGCAAAGCGAGAACACGTACAGATCATGAATGATTTCAACTGCGGTCTCTAGATGAACAAGAAGACGTATTACCTGATTGCAGACATCATACAAAGATACAGAACATGGATAATAGTTAAAGATACGGAACAGCTGGTAGAGATGAGAATCCTGCACGATGGGGTATTGAAGCCCCTGTTTTACAAGGGACTCTCGCTCCAGAGTTACAGGGATCATTACTCTTTCAGAAAGAAGCGAACCTGGAAAATCAATGAATACGACTTGAACCAGGGTCTGGCAGCTCTTTGTAAAAAAGATCCAAGCGCCAAGGGTAGAGTAGAGAAGGGCACTCTCACCCGGCGTGATGTCGAATACATTATAGAGAAAGCATCCTTCGGAATCATCAAACTTGAATTAAGCGATTATGAGTACTAAAAGAAAAGTATATACCTTCTATATAATAGCCATCTTGGTGATGGTGCTGGTTCTGATGCTGTGCAATCTGAACATCATGGCCAAGGCGATTGTCGGACTGATGATAGTCTTCTGCATCTTCGTAATGCGAAGCATTCAGACGGCTTACCAGCTTCCAGATGACATCGACCCTGATACGATGCTGCCGATAGAGCTTCATGGCAAATCGACTGTAGCCATGCCTACAGAGAAGTTAGACCACAATTCTAATGTGGATCTTTATCTCCGTCTTCTCATCGAAGCTGATGAAGAACTGGCGAAAGACCCGAACATTGACCAGATGTCGCCCAGTTACAATATCCAGTTAAACAACAGAATTGCCGAGCGACTTGAATCACTCGACAGAGATAAAAACAAGTAAAATAAAGGAATATATGATACAAATTCTAACCCTCATCCGGTTCGCTTTCCCGTTCCTCTTGCTGACAGCGTTCTTCTGTCTTTACAGGAAGGAATATGGATTCATGAAGCGGTTTATGTGGAAAATGACCATGTTTCAGAGCGCAAGAAATCTCTATGCCTACCTGGTTGTGCTGATGCTTATATTCATCAACTGGTGTTGTCATGTCACGGCTCCAAATCTCTCCGTAGTAGTGTCAACACTCCTGACTCTGGTACTGCTCAACAAGAAAATCGCAGAAAGCACCTTCCATCTTTTGCATGAGAGAAAAAGACTGTGGTTCGCCACCTTGCTGCTCTCGATGGTTTGCTACGCCTTACCTTATCTGCATGAAAACAGAGAAGAGGTCAGCCTTGCCCTCTTCGTAGTTATCCTTCACATACTTGCTTAATATGGAATTCATCTTACTACTACCCATATAAGGTGGATTCATTACCAGTGCATGGTACTTCTCTGTCAAAGCAAGTATCAGTTTAAATGCAGGTATTTGGGTATTCACATCCTCTGGTACAATCTCCTGACTGCACCAGTAATCTGTTGTCTGCTTAATAAGTAGGCGTGTGCTCTCGTTGATAGCGAACTTCATGATAGAGCCGAGGGAGTCTGCATCCTGCATAAGGTCGAAGCAATCAATAATCTCTTCTTTCTGCCCGTTGGTAGCCTCGCCTTGGAAGTAGATGTGTAGCATGTCCTGAATAGGGCCTTGCGTCTCTCTGTTCCATGGCTTAGGCATCGTGAGCACATTAGGCATGCAATGCGCATCGGCAAAGGCGGCATCCTTCTGGCAAGCCTTCAACAAAAGGGCAAAAGTAGCCAACTGCTTAGCACGGGTGTCGAGGTCGATACCCGTAAGGTTGCAGCTGAAAATTTTCTCTACAGCCTCTCCACGACCATAGCCTTCAGCAATATAAAGGTCATAGAGTAGGTCGAAACATTCGTTGAGAATATGGCCTGATCCGCAGGCAAGGTCTGCAACTTTTAAGTCCTCTAATTCGTTGTACTTCAGCAAAGCCTTGTCGTCTGGCTTTTCTGAAGGTTCAACGAGATATTGCCACTTCTTTTGCAGCTGTGTCTCGTATGGATTGTTGTCCAGATAGATTCTTCCCACGGTGTTCTGCACCATGTACTTCACAATCCAGTTAGGGGTAAAAATCTGGGTAGCTGCAGGAATCTCATCTGCCTCGAATTTGCCCTTTTTGGCAAACACCTCGTCCTTGCGCTCAGAGATATAGAACTGGTAAAGCCATCCAATCAACTCAGGTGACTTGAAATCTTCATCTGTGATAAATTCTGTATGGTTGAGCATATCTACGAAACCGCCTTCTGCCAGGATGTTGTTTGGCAGAAGCAGCTCGGTATAATCAGCGATACAGCCGAAACACTGGTTGATGATTGGATTATCGTGACACCAGGCTGTGATGAGGATGGCAAACTGCTCTGTCACCTTGGTGTCGTCATCGAGAAGTTCCGCGAGTCGCTGGCGCAACTCTTCCTTCATTTGTGGAATGCGTCCCTGGCGGGCTTCATCCACGATGACAGGAGTGCGTGCAGCATCAGCATACGCCAGAACCGGACTGCAGAGATTGTTCTTCTGCAGGATTCGGATGGCACAGAGACGGTTGAACCAGGTGTAGGCAGCTTCCTCATACACCTCGCTGATACCTTTCTGCTGAATACGGTTATAGAGGGACATCCACTGGTAGTAGAAGCCCTCAGTCTGCAACTGCTCATTCCAGAGAGAACCGCCCTGCATCAGCTGAGGCTTGTTCTTTTCTGCCACATTGCCGTTCTTGTCGAAGCCAAGCGTCGTAATCTTGGCAGCAATACCGGCTTTTAATATATTTCGTGCTTCGGTTGCGAAGCGTTTGATTCTATTTGTGTCCATACTTTATCTTTTGAACATGGATTTTATTTGATAATCATTACTCCATCCTGGTCAACAAGCAGCTTTTCGAGCTGCTGGCGCAGACCATGCAAATAGCGTTCTATATCCTCCGCATTCGTAATAGGCAACTTTGTCTTAGTCTGCAAAGATGCTTTGCGGATGCGCTTTTCTGGAGTTTTTGGCGGTGTCAATTTTCCGTTTCCACTTTCATCGGTTAGAAGTGGCGGTTCGTATGACATAATCTTATCTATCTGCTCCTGATAGAACGTATCTGTATTAATATTGTTCTGCAGTACCAAGATGTTGGTTGGAGTAGTCTTGACACGGATAATGGTGTCTCGATCGGAAATTATACTCTTGGGAGCATGCCGCATCTCTACAACCTGCTCGAGATAGTCGAACATTTCATTATAGGCAGCTTTAATCTTCTCTCGGAGTTCATCTCGTACACCATCCAATATACCCAATAACTGGCGCTGTAGCTTGATATAATCACGGAGACCGTACATAGGCCATGGATCGTTCTTTAACTTGCAGAAGTTGCTGACTGCTCCCTGCATCTCCATCGGAACGAATGGGAAGTTATACTGGTTATCGTCCTGGAACTGTATGAGCTTCTTATACGTAATAAGATGGTCATGAGTGAATAGTACCACCTCCTTGCACTTGTCAATGAGCACCTTTGCTTCATCCTTGGCTGCGATGACAAGGTTGAAGAACTTCTGCGGATCACGCTCGTTAAGCCATGACTCGAAGAGGTCTATAGCCTCACGGATAAGCTGGCAGAACTGGTATCCTGCAATCTGCTGCTCAATATCCTTATAGCCCTTGATGAACTTGGCAAGGCTGCGGTCGCTCTCTATGTCTCGACAGGCACGGAAGAGCTGAGTGCTGTCTGTAGAACTTGGAACGGCAGAAATACCGAAAATCTCTTTCCATGCTGCAATGAAGTTCTGGATTACCTGCGGAGAGATGACCTTAGCCTGGCGCAATGTGAACTTGTTTGACTCGCTGACGATGCGGTTGGCAACTGTTGATGTCTCCACATTCGGATTGTTAGAGTAAGAGTAGTCACGATTATGACGACGTACCAACTCATTGATAATATAGAGTGTGCAGATGTTGTCCCATCCGTATGGAGCCTTTGCAAACTTGGCAAGCACATCAGAAACGTTTACCTCAGCAAACTGCTTGTTGAGATAAATCTCTACTTCGTGCTCTGCATCAGTAAGCACGGCATTCATGCCATCGTAGTCGCCAGGGTTGACATTTCTGAGAATTGCTTTCTTTAACTGTTCCGTGGTGCGAGGCATGCTTGGGTAATCCACCAGGTTTGCCTTGGTATAGATGCTGGAAAGATGTTTATCCATTGCTACACGATAGCGGTCATTGCCACGCTTCTGTCCCAGTTCGGCTTCATCTATCACGCTGAGGCCAGAGACGATAGGACAGGTATCGAGAATCTTCTCAAACTCCTTTCTGATGATTCCGTCGTAAAGTTCGTTGGCACGTTTCTCAAACTCATCACGTGTCTTTTTGTTGTCCTCGCTTGTTACCGGAGTAGCCATGTATCGGTTTGCCTGGCAATACCAGTAGAAGGCATTATACAGACGCTTGTTGTCACGATATTGAGGACCCACATAGTAAACCATACGGTTCACATTGCTGTTCTGCAAAGCCAACTGCTCAGCACTTTCGTAGTCAGCATCCATTACGAACTCTACCTGCACATCTGGATTGTTGCTGAGGAAGGTGCGCTGTTTGATGGTAAGCCCCACGGAGAAACTGCGAGTCTTGTATTGCTCTTTGTTACGGAGTGCCGTGATGTAACGGTTGAAGATTTCCTTCAGCTGCTCTGCCTGGGTATTGTTGTCAACCACCTGGCTCTGAATGAGCTGAGCTACCTTCATTTCTTCTTCACTATAGAAGGCGTAGGTTTCAGGTGCGCCCTGCTTTCCCTGCTCACGACGGATGATGTTGTTGTCGCAAAGGAATTCTATTACCTTTTCTACCTCGTTCTTGATGCTGAGACGAGGAGTCTCCATATCGTTGATAAGGAGTGAGGTTACATTATCCAATGTTGCCGGGAAGACCAGCTGGTCGGTCTGCGAAATATTACAGATCATGAAGAGCACATTGGCTACTCTTACGGCAAGACGGGTGCGCTCTGGGCGATCGGTCTGGTAGGTGCGAGCCATGCGCAAAGCATTATCCACAGCCTTTTGTCCACGAGCCTGCAATCCTTCTTCGAACATATTGTTATAGAGTTCGTCGAAAGAGATGAACTTGCCCAACTCTGCATCTGCATTCGTCTTGGCTGTTGAGTGGATCACCTTGATGATGCTTCGTTCGTTACCCTTTACCTCCTTGGCTACATAGCCGAGATTGAGGAACGAGTTGAATACCTGCATAATCAGCTTGAACTGATAAGGCACGAAAGGGTAGTAGTCCACGAAATCATCCTGTGTTTCGTAGCTACTATATGATGTAGGCAGTTTGAACTGAAGGTCGAAACCTGCCTTATATTTATTGTAGAGTGCAGCAAGCTCAGGCTTCACTTCCTCTTTCTTGTCGAGAATACGTTTTTGGGTGATTACCTCTGGCTGTGTACCTTTCAGGGAAACCTTCACTTCGAAGCGTCCCTTAATCTTGCCTTCCTTATCCTTCTCTTCTGCAATATGGCAATCGTCCATAATCTCAGAGAGGTCTTGCTGTGCCGTACAAGCTACCCATACCTTGTTGTCGCAAGCCTCAGAGAGTTTGGTGATAATCTCCTGGAGGTTGAGATAACGGTCACGCTCCTTGTTGATGAACTGGCTCACCTCATCGGCAAGGAGGATAAGACGATAGTCATCGCCCTTATCCTTCAGGTAGGAAGCCAGTTCCATTCCGAAGCGGTCGATGCTCATATTGGTGTCGCGCTTGATGATGCGCTCACGGATGCTATCTACAGAAAGGGTAGGGGCAAGCTCCTTGGCAATGTCAAGAACCCAATCCAGCTCGTTGTCAATCAGGTCGGCAGCCATGCCTGGGTCATTCCAGTCGCCACCTTCCTCGGCAATGCGCTCCTTGAAGGCTTCGAATACACCCTTCTCGGCAAGAGGCTTTTCCAGGTTCTGTGCCAGGGTGATATTAAACTTATTGAAGCCACGCTTGCCGTTGAACTCATTCCAGAATACGTGAAGGAAAGCCTTCTTCTTGTCTGTAGAGTTATCGTAGCTGGTTTCCAGGTTGAAGATGCAGGTGTCAATAGTGGCACGCTTCAACCAGTTGGCGATGGAGAGCAACTCATCGTAATCGAAATTGAGGTTGTGCTTCTCGTCGAGTGGGTCGATGGCTTTTACAGCATCGAGCAGACGGGAAACAGCATCCTCACGAGTTGATGGAGTGATACAGTAGTCGAGGTATTTCAGGAAGTGAGACTTACCTGAACCGTAGTAACCATCAATCCAGATACCAACATGGTCGTATGGCTTGTTGTTCTTGATGGCATCAAGTATGCGGAAGAGACCATTGATGATCTCATCCGTAAATACGTATTCCTGTATTTCGATGCGTTCTGTCTCTGGGTCAAACTTGGTAGCACTGACGGCAGGATTGACAGCACGGTTGATTGGCTTGCTATATAAATCTTTCAGTTTCATAAGTTACTCATTGATAAGTAGTGTTGCACGATAAGTGTGATTGTCTGGGAGCGTATCAAACAGACGGAAAGAGTTCTGGTCACGATGACCAGGATAGAAGACGATAATCTTATACTTCCCGGTATCGTTGTAATCCTCATAGAGGGCTAGAAACTCATTAACTCTCAGATATGGGAACATACTGCCTATGCCATACAAGAATACGTATGGACGACGGTATTGATCCTTGATGGTGATATGGTCGATGATACGTTGATGAATATACTGCACGAACTCTGGAGAATGGGCATTACGGGTCAGCGTGTCCTGGGTATTCTGAGCCTTGGACGGATCGTTCTGCTCTTTCTCCAACTGGTATTTCAGCATGGATGGATGACGCAGGAACTTCTTCTGGTCGAGAAAGTTGCAAAACTCCTCAAACAGATTCAGCGTAAGTACATCCACATAGTTGATAGGGCGAATGAGATTCGCCTTAAACTCTTGTATCTGCCGACGGATGTCATACTCCTTCTCTGCCGGATATTGGTAGATGAAGAAGTTGTAGAACAGGTCGCCGTTCTCCGTGTCCTGGAAACCAGGGCTGTTCAGTTTATCATCAAGTTCTTTTATCGTCATATCACATTGATTTCTTTATGTTATCTATTTCGTATGGCTGCAGGAGGCAGGCTTCCAAAAACCATGGTTCTCCCTTTGCCAAGTAGTAGTCGTAATTGGTGCAGACCAGGGAATGAAGACGGTTATCATTAGTCAGCATTCCAACCTTTCTCAGGATTGTGAGATATGCACTTGCAACCTTTCCCTTTGTAGAGTCACTCCATGAGTCAACAAACTCGTCTTTAGCAGAGATTTCATTGAACTCCATCATGAGGTCTTCCTTGTCTATGCTCTTCGATATACTGTTCCACTTGCGCATGGTTACATTCACGTGGAAGTCGAAACATATCTTATATGTTTTGAGCATCACATAGAACAGAGCAATGACCTTGTCACTATCGCTCATTTCCTTGAAGTCATTCCAAAATGAAGGAGGCATTGTTTGATAACGCCTTTTTATCTCGTGAATGTTTCTTGAACGAGCTGTTTCTGCATTTATATGCAGCAGATTGTTATTAACCTTTTCTTCTTGGAGCAGTTCCTCGCTGTTCTCAGCTTGAAGTAAAGGCAACAGGGTGAGTGTCTCTTCGAAAAGAAAGCCCCCACCTGTCAATGCTGCTGTATATGGACTATTATTCTTATTCATTATTATTAAATACTTTTGCAAATGTAATACTAATCGGTGCAGTCTATCTGCATTTCATCATAATTCTGCAAATTACGACGTAGATTTGCCAATATCTCCTGTTTGAAAGGCTCCGGTTCGAGCACTTTAACGTCAAATCCAAACGAAAGTATCAATTGCGTAAACTCGTATGTAGGTCGCACTTCAACAGCCAGAATGCGATTTTCTCCATCTACTATTTCCTGCGAATGATGCAGGGGCTTGGACACGATATAAGGGTATTGCTTTTTTGAGAATTGAAGCAGAACCCTAATCTTTTCGACGTCTGATGGCGGTATAGTTACACCGAACACATCATCGAAGTAGTGTTCAAAATCGACCTCTTTATTTGGTATGTATGCCACATCCTCCTCTACATTGAAGTTCTGTATTCGGTCGAGGGCATAGTTTGATATTCTGTCAGCCTCGGCATCATACGCCATAAGGAACCATCGGTTGTTGTATTGCTTGATGTACCAAGGATGCACAACAACGGTGTACTCCTCATCGCAATTCTTATAGTTGCGATACGTGATTCTTACAGCTTGATGGCTTGTAGCAGCATCTATGATGTCAGGCAGTAAGTTCAGTCCCCTGAGATAGGGGTTTTGTTCAAAGCCAATCATGTTCTCCTGCTTGCCTCTAAGTCCAAATCGCCATTCCAGGTTGGAAATGACTTCATCCACCCATGCGTTGCTTGGCAATCCTCTGAAACGCCTGAGGGTAATGATGACTGAGCGAAGCTGTCGTGCTTCATCTTCTGTCAGTGGTTGGGCATTGATGGTAAAGTCAGGATCACTGTATCGATAATAAACCCTTCTGCCATCTTGCTTTCTTTCAAGCGGCACACTCCAGCCTGTTTCACTTTCCATGAATTTGATGTCCTCAAATATCTGTCGCCGACTCACTCCTCCTACGCCATTATAGTAGTAGATGGCCTCTTCGCACTTGTCGATGAGGTCTTCCATGTAGTATCTGTGTCGTCTGTCTCGAAAGCATTTGTCGAGAGTCTGGTAGCGTATAGCTGCATTCTTGTTTGTTGGCATACTGGGGTTCCTTTTACATTATCGAATTAAATCATTGACTGTGACTCCAAGACACTTTGCAATCTCAACAAGATTCTCCAAATTCGGTTGTGCATTGTTGGTACACCACTTGGAGATCGTTGCTGGATCTTTACCTAATTGTTCAGCGAGCCATTTGTTGGTTCTCTTTTTTTCAGCTAGAACAACTTTCAGCCGGTTCAGGTCTTTATTTTCCATAATTGCTTATTTAATGTTTCTACATATGCAAAAGTAGTGTTTTTATTCGAAATATCATAATAAAATTGGAAAAAAAGAGGCTTTTCGCTCAAAAAAATGATTAAAACATCAATTTATGTCCAAGTATTTTGTATCTTTGCCCCAAAATTGGGTGTTTAAGGCATTCAAGAAGATTTTATCGATTTTTATTTTGAGATGCAGATAGGCTGCATAAATGTGATTTACCTTTGCCAAAGAATTGAGATTTTTAATAAACAATGACATGGAAAAAGCTCAAGTAGAATATAATTCTAAAGGCAAAAATGGTTTATGGGATGCCAACAGATTAGTGAGGGAATATATAGGCATCGCCTGGATGACGAATGACTCGATTCCTTTTCAAAAACTTCCTTGGGACAGCCAGGTAAGGATTCGTAGGGTAGCAGCTGTAATAAGTGCTTATCTCGATTACAATTTGAAAGAGTCGGATCCATTCGATGTCATCAGCAGCGTATTCTCAAATTTCGACAACAGAAAAGTTCTGTCGGAATCGAATATCGATGTGTCGGACTTTGAACGACTCCAAAAGAAGCTTTGTGAAGTGTCCGATGAATCATGGCGAATGGAACATCTGCTGAAACAATTTCAGCTAAACGAGGACAGAGAGCAACTTCTGAATGTTCTTCTTCGTTATAGGATTGCTACAGAGGAGTTGGAAAACACTTTCTCTGGCATCTTGGAGGCACGTACAGGAGCATACATTGGTACAAAGGCTCTTCAAGGGCTTTACAATTCCAAGCTCCAAGAGTGTAACAGAAGGGTGGATGATATGATAGTTCTGCTTTTAGGCAGTACTTTCAAAAGAACATTTACGGAACGAGAATTGATTGAGCATTACAACTATCCAACAACAACGGATGATGAATTGCTCGATTGGCAAACAGATAATTTATAAGTATGAATACAGAAGATAATGGAATACTCAGATAATGATAAACAAATAGCTCAGATTCTTTATGATAAGATGAAGACTTTGCCAATAGGCACAGAAATATCCGTTTCGGAACTGAGTCTTAAAGCATTGGAAGAACATCAAACAGAAGATGGTTTTCCAATGTTTGATTTGTGGAATGTCATGAATGCTTTGCGCTATATGATGAATAAGGAAAGGAAATTGCGTATGGACTTCACTAAACATGATTTTCTTTGTGAAGGTCTTCCATTCAACATTCCATTTGTTCTGCTAAAATGGGGACAACGTATCTATACCAAAGAGGCACGTATAGCAAGAAGTTTTGCTAAGGCAAACAGCTTGTATGGTGTTAAGTTTGTGTGCTATCTCGATGAAAAATGGGTGTTTCGCATTACAAATGAACCTGGATTGGTGGTTGATCCTGCATATCCTCCAAAATATATAATTGTTACAGAGGAAGGCGAAGTTCGATTCTCTACTCCAGAAGAAGGTAATGATGTTTATCAACTAACAAATGTTCTATAGCTTATGATTGGTGCGATAATTGGCGATTTGGCAGCATGGACGTATGAAAATGATAAAGATACGTTTTGGAAGCAACTTATTTCTGAAGATTGTGAGAAGATTGAGTTGTCGGTGTATGGTCATGCCTACTTCCGAGCTGCAAGCAGAAATGTTCTTTATGTCCCTGAGCAGGATGTAAGTATTATAAGAACAAGTGAAGATTTATCTTTTAGGGAGAAGTTAAAGGTAAATGGCCAATGGTTGATGTGGCAACTTATGTGTGCCTGGCACGATAATTTAGAAACACCAAGAGATTTGGAAGACATTTCTTCTACAGACAAGGAAGAAGGGTATGCTCGTATGTTTGTCATTGGTCTTATTAGATGTCTGAGAAAGGGAATGACAAAAAGTGAAGCTTATCATTCTGTTGATGCTTTTGAAAATCTTAGTAAATCTTGGGAATGGAAGTCTTACCAGCAGGAAGCAACTGAATGCAATAACAGATATAGTATTTTGTCTTGTGTGTTCCGTGCATGGGATTCGTTTTATCGTGGCTTTGACTTTACATCTTCGGTACATAATGCAATGAAATGGGAAGGTGACAGACATCTGATAGCCATTATTACTGCGTCTTTTGCAAGTGCGATGTATGGTTGCAAGTATAACCTTATCAAAAAGAAGTATGCAAAGGATGGAGAAATAACATATACTTTTGATTTGCTACAGATAGGAGAAAACTTTGGCTATCATCATGCTTTATGCAATGAACTTATTGGCGATTACTCTAAATACAGAACGTTTTATCCTAAAAACATGGCATTGACGAATGTAGAGCGTCATCATTGGAAAGATACAGCAAACCTTTATGAGTATATATTTTTCTCAGAAAGTCAGAAGCAATCGATTCTAATGTGTTCACCAACTGGATGGGACAACCGATATGGATTATATCTTGACGATGGTTGGATGTATGTGTACAGAAGTGGTTGCCTTATTGGTCGTTTCCAATTGAAAGAAAGATCTGAAAAGTGGCATATATCAAATACACAACTTTCAGGAGAACGTTCTTGGGCAGAATTTTGTAATGCTTTATCTTGTGCATTGAATGAAAGTTGTCATTTAATAAACCTCCCGATACTTGCTGAAATACAGACTCGTGCATCTATGTGTAAATACTACCAAGGCGAGAAGGATTGTCCGTCTGAATGGAAAGATACAACGAAAGGAAAATTTTGGTATGGGGAAATGAGATTTTGTACAGGTCGTATCAATATCAAAATGTGGTCTGAACTTGCAACTGAAACTATCGAAAGTTTAACGGGCGAGGCTCTGCAATTTGCTCAGTCAATGTCTGTTGAAAAATTAGGTATGGTTCTCTACATAGAAGCATTATTCCAAAAGTGGTGTCCTTACGATGATACCAAATGGATATTTGAGTATTAAGGAGTTTGTACATCTTCAAGTCTCATTATAAAATGCTCACATTGTGGGTCATTAAGAAATATACAATAGCGACCACCTTCCTGCTTGTGTGGACAACGGCACAGGATAAGGTGGCCGTCTAAAGCTTTACTATGCCAATCGTAACTATTAGCACAATCCTTACAATGGTAGATTGTTGCAGTTGCGATTGGCTTTATTTGTTTCTTTCTTGGTTTGGGCATAAATCAATCTTTATAATAGTGTTATCGGCGAAGACTTCTGGTTTCTTCTCTTTGTAGAAGAGTATCGCTCATAGCAAATGAAGCAACTGTTCCACAGCCAAGTGCTTTGACAGCTGCCTTTGCGGTGTTGCCTGTATCTACTACATTGTCAATGAGATAAGGTGTACGATTCGAGGGTAAGTCTTTATATTTGTAGAACCCCATATCTTCGGCAGAAAGCGTCTGGCCTCTTTTCTTGGCATCATATTGTGAGCCTCGCTCTATGCCACGGAGGGCTTCAACGATAGGGAGATGAGTATATGACGAGATAGCCTTTGCCAACTGCATGGTCTGTTCGGCTTTGCCATGATGTCCTGGGATTGGAACGAGAACCGCATTTTGTGGTAACAGCTTTGCTATCTGGCGTGCAGCATAGTCTATTGCATCATTGTCTCCATCTTTCAGTTTATGAGCTACCCACCGGTTGATACCATCATAATATCTACCAGTGGATAGGAATGTAATACCGTCAGAAACGGTTTTGATTGGTTCGTTCTCTGTCATGGGATAAATAATAACATGAGTTCTGCATATCGTCTGCGCTCAATGGAAGGGATTCGTTTCCCTCGCCAATGGCAATGATTCACATAATCGTCTCTGATGTTCCGGTTGCCTACTTCGAGTTTCTTTAAAACAGAACTTTTAGGGTATTTGCCCTTATATCCAGTCACCTTGTATGGTCCGATGTTATAGGACAAAGCAGCAAGGAGTAGGGAGTCCTGACCATAGGAACGAAACATAGCACATAATTCTCTGAGGTCTTTACGAAGAAGTTGCTCTGCTTCATATGTTGACATATTAGCAGAGTAACGCTCTCCAGGTCTGAGCTTATGCCCATAACCAACATAAGGATAGTCCTTAGCTCGGTGCATGCCTTCATAGAATCTGATGCAGCATACCGCACGCTCGAAAGGTGGCAATTCAAAAATGGAAGCCGACGTTGATGCCGGTCCCTCTGTTGGCATTCGAGCCTGGGTATTCGCAACCAGACTCAATGATAAAAGTAGGAATAATATTATTTTTCTGAAAGTCATTTTATCTTGAATTTGTTTATCTCGTCAATCATATTCTTGACATCGAGGTTTACACTTACGAAATTCTGATACAAGATTCGCTCCTTGGCATCCTTGGATGGGAAGGTGTAGAACTTTGGTATCTTGTAGTTCGCATAGTCAGCTTCTTCCTCAGCAATCTTCTTCATATCGAAGTCCGTCTTGCAATAGAACTTAGAGGTCTGGAACTCTGCCGACTCCTGGATATTCATGCTGTCGCCTCGCCCGGTCTTTGTCTTTATGAAGTCACGAGCAGACTGACCGCATATCCAACCTGTAGGCATGTCTGAGATTTTACTTGCCGGAACAAGGCTGTCCATGTTCTCATTGAGATTGATGGAAGTCTTATCACGGTCTATGGTCACACCTTTCTTCAACTGAACCACCTTTCCGAAGATGTCGTTGGAGAGCCATTCCAATGTCTCTTTTGCTCTTGCTGAACCACTCACTACGTTACCGACTGTGGTGATAACCTTCTGCATACCCACCTTGCCATAGTCGGATTCAAGCTGTGGCAACTCCTGAAAACCCAGAGCCACGCTAACCTTGTTGCTTCGGGCAGTACCGATAAGTCGGTCAATCTTGTGGAAGTAGAGCGTAGGCAACTCGTCCACGATGATGCTGACAGGAATATTCTTACCCTGGCCAGTGTTGACACGGGTAACAAGACGGTTCAGAATCAAAGCATTCAACGCACCAATGATACTTTCCATCTCTGGGTCATTGGCAATGAGCAGATATGAAGGATTCTTCGGATCTGACACCTTCAGGTCAAAATCATCACCATCCTTATGGAATATCCAATACGACTCCTTGGTAGCCAATCGAGAGGTATAGACACGGAGTGTACCAATCATACCTTCCAACTGTTCCATAGCCTTATTCTTCATGGCAGTCTGGAAAGGACCGAGGAGAGGAGCAACCTCAGGATCTGTTTCCAAAACCTCAAAGATAGTCTGGTAATCGAGATTAAGGAACGAAAGGATATGTGGCATGTCACTGTACTTTCCCAGCCAATACTCTGGTTCCACCTCTCTGCCGGTATGGTCGAAGACTCTGCCTGTAGGTTTCGGACGATGAGTCTTTGGCTCTGTTGTCATCTCTGCAATAAGAGGATTGCCGTTCTTGTCGTATGGCACCTTCTTGTAGTTGACAAAGAAATAGATACAAGCTGCCAGGAAGTTGACCGCTGATGTCTGGAAGAACTGGTCGCTACCGCCACCACCTTCCTTCTTACCTTTCTGCAGAGACTCCAAAAGAGTTTCAGCCGTTTCACTTGCTGCAGCAAGATTGCCGATGTATTTCTGCTGAATAGGATTTACTCGTCTGGAGTATTCCACATCCACAAAGTTGATGATATTGAACTTGCATCCTTGTGGCACCTTCCCGGCCTTCTGGTTTATCTTGTAGTGATAATACAGCTTCTGCGCAAGAGTCGGGAACTTGTAATCATATACAACCATAGCAAACCCCTTGGCACTGTGCTGGCGGATGAACGGCTCGATGATGGAGAATGTCTTACCGGAACCAGGAGTACCAACTACCCATGTTCCTCGGAAAGGATTCACGATATTCACCCAACCTTTGCGGAACTTGCCCTTGTAGTAATAGCGCATCGGGATGTTTACGCTATACTTGTTCTCTTGTAGTTCCTGGCATTGCTCAAAAGACTCGTTCTCGAAGTTGAAACGGTCTTTGAGCAATCCTTCCTTCAGGAACTTGGAGATATTGTCAAGGGCAACATGGATGCAGATGGTTCCAAGAATAGAGGCAGCCATGTAAAGCCAGATGTTCAGGCTGATGGTATAGAACCTCATATCCATACGATGACCGAAAAGCCATACAGACAGTATGGTAACGAACAGTCCACCCACCAACGGATAGAACACCTGACGGCGAGCATCAAATTCCAAGTGTTTCTTGTTTCGGGTGCCAATGCAGGTGATACAGATAAGCACGATGGTAGCAAGTTTGCTCCATACAAGGTTGCCATCCAGATAGATGAACCACCTCTTTACACGGCTATGAATGTCACAAACAATGCCACCCCAATAGTCAAGCAACGCTGGGTCTATAGCATACTCAAAGAACTCCACTATCAATGATAAGTATATCAGACAGCGGAATATCTTATACATGGTCTGTAATTCTTTTGTTTCCTCCATGAAACCTTATTCTTGTGTTATAGTGAATATTTAATGCTAATTATATAAAGTAATGATTGGACGGACTTTATGTGCTTGCGTCTTTGGCGTTTCTTGTAGCGCTCCTGATGCTAACGAGTACAACCATGCTTTGGCTGTTTCCTGGTCTTTCACTTCTGTCGAAGTCCAATACCAACACTCATCCGGATTGTCTGGAATCACATCGCCTCCGCACTTGCGAATATACGTATTAACCGCACTACGTGCTTGATACAGGAGTTTGATCTGAGCAACGGAAGGGATGTAGGCACTCTGACCATATTGCCACATGTCAAAGACCGCTGAAGCTGCAGGCGAAGTGCCAGTAGAATACATAGCGTGGGTATTGCCATTACCATCAAATGCTGCAATGTCAGCTGACGTGTTATGCTTCATTCCGAGAGAGTCAGAATAGGCAAACGGCTCAATGTCCTTTAGATAGACAGCATAGCCTGTGCCTTGGATGTCCTCGTTCTGATTCACATAGAACACCACAGCAATAGGAGTCTTGTTTTGGGACTTGACTTCCTCGAATCTTACGACTTTGCCATCTGTACAGAGGATGTCGCAGGTCTTCATTGCCGTATCAGGAAAATCTCGATGTTCATCACATGAGGCAAATGCTACTGCCATGAGAGTAGCACAAATGATATTTAGTATCTTCATTGTTGCTATTTCTTTAATGTGGGTATCTTGAATCCTATCACGATGCCAGTGCGAAACAAGTCTTTTCGTTTGGGAAGAGTGAGGTCACATTTGGCTTGAACAAACAATCCCCATCCATGAC
>ERZ1034939.747-NODE-747-length-18730-cov-8.629290_pt1 | contig 18730 bp, 20 predicted proteins | sample MGYA00520626_ERZ1034939 | MGnify/ENA primary metagenome ERZ1034939 (study PRJEB33766, sample SAMN09781751) | gut metagenome | biome: gut microbiome | host: Homo sapiens | place: Madagascar | study: EMG produced TPA metagenomics assembly of the PRJNA485056 data set...
CGATGAAAGCAAGGTGGTAGTTCAAGGCTTGGATGGCTATATCGTAGCCGAGAAGCATGGACAACTGCTTGTTTGCTCATTGAAGGAGGAGCAGAGAATAAAAGAATTTAGTAAATAGACTATGCCTGGAGTACATTATTATAAATATAGAAGTTTGTCCAATCTGCGATATTTCTTGGACATACTAATCAATAAGAGGTTATATATGGCATCTTATAGTGAATTAAATGATCCTATGGAAGGTGCGTTTGTCATTACGGGAGATAGAAGATATATTGATAATCATTGGCTAAGTGTTCTAAGAAGCGAAAAAAATGATTTGCGAATATGTTCTTTATCTCGTAATTATGATAACATTTTAATGTGGGCTCATTATGCAGATTCCAATAATGGGTGTTGTATAGAGTGCGAGGTTACATCTTCACCAGATTTGGTAGAGGAAGTTCCTGTAAATTATGTGAATCATATAGAGCCAGCCGCACTTTTAGCTCCAATTCAAGCTGCAAGACAAATTTTGTCCAGAAAGTTAGAATGCTGGAAATATGAAGATGAAGTGCGATATTTAAAGCAAGTGCCAAAAGAGTCCAATAAAACCAAATTTGTCAAGATAAAAATTTATCGTATATATTTGGGAATAAAGGTTTCCAGGAAGGATGCGACTTTCTATACAAACTTAATTCATTCTATAGATGACTCTATAGAGGTGGTTTCTATAAAGAAAGGAGACTTGTCATATTAATGAAAAATCTTATGCAACAACGAGATACATATTTTGATTTCTTGCGAGGTATCGCAATCATCATGGTGATAGGGATTCATACCTATACCGATGGACTGATGCACTTCAACCTGTTCTTGCGACAGATCTTGAATTGCGCAGTGCCGATATTTTTGGCAATATCAGGCTACTTTATCGGTCATAAATCATTTGTCGAACAAGGCAGTTACGTCAAGTTCTTGAAGAAGCAAGTGCCGAGAGTATATATTCCTATGCTATTTTGGTCGATACCTTGGATGCTGTTAGCGATACGAGGGGGCGAAAGCCCAATGGTATCTGTTATTAGGACTTTCGTGGGAGATATGAGTATCTTCTATTTCATCATTTTGATTACACAGTATTATGCCTTGACACCCCTTATGCAGCGAGTAAATCGTAAATCTGGGGGGGCAATTATGCGGTAATTATAACGATAATAGGAATTTCTCTATTTGATTATGTTATGCGAATAGAAAATGTAAAGTTGTCTTTGGTAGAATCTGCTGGCATTTTTCCAGTATGGATGATATTTTATGTGATGGGAGTTTTGAAGGCTCAAGGATTTGAAATTCCATTGCAAAATAAGCATCCTTTGCGTTATTCAATCTTGGCGATTATTTTGTGTTGTGTACATATATACTTACTATATCGAATTGGTGGTACAGTAACACCTGGAATAAAGCTCTCTGCACATATCTATTCATATTTCATAATCATGTGGCTTTTCACTGACAAAGCCAGAAAGTGCTACAATAAAATTCAAAATAAAGCTTTGGGACGATTGTTTGTGTATATCGGGCGAGTATCGTTCTTCATGTACCTAACCCATTGTCTTGTCCTATTTACATTCTCTCATCTTCACATACCAGATTTTTGGTCTTTGCGCTGGTTATTGGGTATCGTATTATCTACGCTTATGGCCTATGTCTGTGACAAGAAGTGTCCAGCAAGGATGAGGAGATATGTAGGCTTTTAATGGTAAACTTGAAATTAAACAATGTCAAATAAATCATCAGATAATAACAAGCGAATAGCGAAGAATACGCTGTTGCTTTACTTCCGAATGCTCTTTATCATGGCGGTATCGTTGTATACGAGCCGAGTCGTATTGAATACATTGGGAGTCGAAGATTATGGTATTTATAATGTAGTTGGTGGTGTTGTTGCTATGTTTAGCTTTCTCAATAGTGCGATGACAGCTTCCACTCAACGATATATTACTTTTGAACTGGGAAAAGGAAATGCTAATAGATTGAAGCAGATTTTTTCGACGAGTGTAAATATTCATGTTCTGATATCTATTCTTGTTGTCATTTTGGGTGAAACTATCGGTTTGTGGTTCCTCAACCATAAGTTGGTAATACCTGAGGAACGTATGACAGCAGCTTTTATAGTTTATCAAGCAAGTATTCTAACAACAGTATTTGCTATTATGAGTTATCCATTTAATGCAGATATTGTTGCGCATGAAAAAATGTCAGCTTTTGCCTATATCTCTATTTTGGAGGCATCCTTAAAACTGGCAGTTGTCTTTCTGCTCGTACTAGGCAATTTTGATAAGTTGATATTATATGCCTATTTGATAGTCACAGTACAGTTGTGTATATGCCTTTGTTATATTTTATATTGTAGGTATAATTTTTCAGAATCGAGGTATCATTTTTATTTTGATAAACCTTTGTTTAAGGAAATGCTAAACTTTGCTGGTTGGAACTTGTGGGGCAACTTGGCTGCAATATTGATGACTCAAGGTGTTAACTTGTTGTTAAATATGTTCTTTGGTCCTGCAGTTAATGCAGCCAGGGCAGTAAGTGTACAAGTGCAAAGTGCTATCAATCAGTTCTCTTCAAATTTTCAGATGGCTTTAAATCCTCAAATTACTAAGACGTATGCTTCTGGAAAACTAGGAGAAATGCATAAACTCATATATAGAAGTAGTAAGTTTACTTTCTTCTTGTTATTTACTCTGTGTCTTCCTGTATTTATTGAGGCTCCATTGATCTTAAAGATATGGCTGAAAATCGTACCTGATTATACTGTTATTTTCTTAAGGTTCATGGTATTGATATTATTGATAGATTCAACGGCTAATCCTTTGATGGTTTCTGCATCTGCAACAGGTAAAGTTAAGGTTTATCAGTCCGTAATTGGTGGTATGCTCTTACTTATTCTTCCTTTTTCTTATATTACTTTGAAGTTGGGAGGACAACCATGGATTGTTTTTGCAGTTCATTTATCAATCTGCATTATCGCATTTATAACAAGATTGTTTATCATACGTCCGTTAATAGATTTGAATTTAAGAGACTTTGTAAAACAAGTGATATTTAGATGTTCTTTTGTCGCAGTTGTTTCTTTAATAGTTCCAGCTGTTGTTTACATCTTGTTAGATGATAATTATTTTAGTTTCATATTAGTTGTTTGTGCAAGCATATTAAGTTCTTCTATTATGAGTTTCTATCTTGGATTAGATGCTCATGAAAGATATGTAGTGGTGCAGAAAATACAAACATATAGTAACAAATTTATAAGAAGTAAAGTGCAATGAATAATATTTCGAAATTAGACAAAGATCTTTGTACTGGATGCTCTGCATGTCAACAGACGTGTCCAAAAGGTTGTATTGAAATGATACCAGGGGACAATGGTTTTCTGTATCCTTCAATTGATACCAATATTTGTATTGATTGTGGTAAATGTTTGAAAGTTTGCCCTGCTTATAAAAAGATGGAACCTCGTACGCCACTTCACTGTTATGCTGCTTATAACAAAGATGAAGATTTGAGACTTAAAAGTTCATCAGGTGGTGTGTTTATTGAAATAGCTAAGTATGTTATCGATCTTGGGGGAGTAGTTTTTGGAGCAGTTTTTGATGATACATGGAATGTGCATCATGTTGCAGCACAAACTATAGAGGAAGTTTTTCCTATGATGGGTAGTAAGTATGTACAAAGTAGGATAGAAAATACGTTTGTTGAGGCTAAGAAATATCTGAAAGAAGGTAGGTATGTACTTTTTTCAGGAACACCTTGTCAAATTGCGGCACTTAATAATTTCTTAGTCAAGGAATATTATAATCTGTTGACATTGGATTTTGTTTGTCATGGAGTACCTAGTCCTGGCATTTGGCAACAATATCTTAAGGAAAAATTTATTTCAAATGCCGCCTCTAAGGCGGCCGATGGGAAAAATACCGTTTTGAATTCATCTCTAAATGCAAAGTCCCCTATAGGGGACATTAAATTTAGAGATAAAACTGATGGATGGGAAAAATTCCGTTTTGTTGTCCTTCAAAAGTCCGCCTCTAAGGCGGACCAAAATTCCGTTTTGTTGTCCGATATATATTGTGATAATCCTTATATGCGAGGCTTCTTGAATGATTTATATTTGCGTGAATCATGTTATCATTGTCCTGCAAGAGGATTTTCTTCAAAAAGTGATATTACGATAGGTGACTTTTGGGGAGTTCACAAACTTAATATGGATGATATGAATGATCAAAAAGGATTAAGCATCATGACAGTTAATTCTTTAAATGGAAAGCACATATTTGATAAGCTTTCGAATTCATTGATGTTTCGAGAACTTACATTTATGCAGGCGATAGAAAGTAATCCAAATTTGCTGCATATCGCAAAGAAAGATCAGAAAAAGATAAATAAATTTATAAAACAATTAAAAACAACATACTTTGAAAAATCTATTGACATTGTATTACATGTTAGTTTCATAGATAAGTTGTTGTTAAAATTTAGATATAAGTTAGGATTGGAAAAATGAAAAATAATTTAGTTGCAATTCAAACTCCTCATTATGCTCATAATTATGGTGCCCAGCTACAGGCATTTGCATTGGGATTAGCAGTGAAGTCTTTGGGATTTGATATTGAATATATAGATAGACGTCCTGCCTATTATTTTGAATATAATAGTGTCTTTGATAAATTGCTTAAGAAACTCCAGTTAAAAACGGAAGGTAAAGGATTCTTGGATTTTGAAAATAAGTATCTTATACCGAAATCTATACGCATACTTCATAATGAAGCATATACTCAATTGGATACCTCACGGTATAGAGCAATTATAGTTGGAAGTGATCAAATTTGGCGTGATGATTATTTTGTTCACTCTTTTGAGTTTAGCCCATATCTTTATTTTGTCCATGATGAAAATGTGAAGAAAATAAGTTATGCAGCTTCTTTTGGAAAAGATACGTGTAAGCACAAAGAGAATATTAGATGCGAAATTGAAAAGTTATTACATGATTTCTCTGCAATTTCTGTAAGAGAAATATCTGGCGTCCAAATTCTTAAAAATGTATATCATGTAAATGGGAAATGGGTTGCAGACCCGACGCTGCTTCATGATGCAGATGTCTATATTAATAGTTTTCAACTGCAAAAAAAAACTCAATTAAATGAGGAAATTGTTACCTATATTCTAGGTGCATCTTCTTCTAATATGACTTTGATTGAAAAACTGGCCGAATCTTTAGATATTCCAGTTAATCATATATATAAAAGAAGTACACATTGGTGGATGTATAAACGTCCTTTTTCTTTGTTGAAACAATACAAGAAGGTTCCAACTGTATTATCATGGTTAGAAAATATTATGAATGCTAAATACGTATTTACTGATTCTTTTCATGGGATGGTGTTTTGTATTCTCTTTAAGAAACAGTTCGTTGTTATGAATAACAAAGCCGGTGGTTCTGATCGTTTCACTTCTTTGTTGAATCGATTAGGCTTGGTTGACCGTTTGTGTGATTGGTCGCTTTCTGCTGAAGAAATACAAGCAAGACTAATGGCTCCAATTGATTATGAAGGTGTATTTGTAGAGCTTAATAGTTTTCGTGAAGAATCAATGACTTTTTTATCCGATAGTTTATGAACCCTAAATATATAATAATACTATTATTCTTAGTATTAAACCATTTCTTTGGAGCATTTCCCATGTCATTCAGTATCACGGTTCCGATATTACTGTTTTGTCTCTATATGGGGTGGAAACAACCTACTGATTATCGCAAGATATTTCTCGTGATATTTGTGGGCATTCTAGCTAGTATGGTATCGTGTATGATTAATAGAGGACAATCTATAATAGATTCCATAAAGGCTATGCCAAACTATTTTGGTTTGTTGTTTTATTTCTTTCTGAAATGGAGAAAATTCAAACTTACGACAGTACAATCAGCTTTAGTATGGCTGATTATTGTATTTGATATCTTATATATAGCCCAATATTACTTGATAGATTATGGCATTAATTTCTTAAATATAGATGATTGGATGCTTTCTGACTCAACAGAGGGTAATAGACTTCGAGTCATGTCGAGTGGATTGTATTCGTTAGGTATGTTTTACGGCATTGTTCAATGGTATATTACGCATAAAAATAAATATTTAGCATTATTTATAGTCGGTGCATTTGTTATGCTCTTAACAGGATACAGACAATTTTTGGTATCTACTTTAGTAGCACTTTTATTTATGATATATAAATTGGATAAACGTGTAAAACTAAAACATATTGGATTTGTAGCCGCTATTGTTGTGGTTGGTTATGTTCTATATCAAATACCTGCTGTGCAAGGGAAAATTGCTGGTATGATAGAGCGCAATGATACAGGTGCTTCTCTTGATAATAAAGATTATATTCGAGTTATACAATGGGAATTCTTTAATCATGAATATTTTAAAAACGGTTGGGAGCATTTCTTTGGTTCCGGGTTACCTCTACCTGGCGCAAAATCCGGTTTCGGCAAATATTTTCAGACATTAACAGATCAAGGATTACAATATGTGGACTGGGGCATTATCGGAGTTTCGTGGATGTTAGGGGTACTAACTTTTGTTGGGTATGTTTGGATGTCTCTTGCGGCAATATTAAAAAGAGTTCCATCGGTGTATCTCTATATCAGTCTTTGGTATATATTTTTGTTGTCATCTTCAATAACTAATTGGGAGTTTTTCCGTGATGGTAACTTTCTTGTTCATGCGATGGCATTATACATTATAGAATTAGCTTCAAAAGAAAATGAAAAAAATAAAAGTTGCCTTTTACTTAAATAATAATGGTAGTGTTGATTGTTCTAACATTGTGGACGCTAATCCAGGATTGGGAGGGTCAGAATATTTGTTGATTTTAGTTTCAACTCTCCTTTCTGAAAGATATGATGATTTGGAGGTTACTTTATACTCTAATTATAGAGGTACTTTACCAAATACATTAAAATGCGTTGATTGCAATTCGTTTCAAGAGTTTGCTGAAATCTCGCAGAAAGAAGATGAAAAATATTGTATCGTAAATTATACATCTGTGGATAAAGGCGTTATAAAGCAATATAGAAAACTAAATTTCATTATATGGTGTCATAATTTCGTTTCTTGGAAAGATTTGGATTTCTATGCTAAACAGTCTAATGTTTTCAGACTTATAGCTGTAGGTCGTGAACAATTGGATTTATATCGTGATCATCCTGCATTTAATAAATCAGACTATATTTACAATGTTATTCCTGTAAATTCATTGAAAAGGCACTATCGTGAGCATAAAGCATGTAGAGAACGAAAAAACAATGTGATTTATATAGGTAGCTTAATACAATGCAAAGGATTTCTTTACTTAGCTAAGGCTTGGAAAAGTGTCTTGAAAGTATTTCCTGATGCAAATTTATATGTTGTAGGGAAAGGTAATTTATATGATGAAAGGGCAAAATTGGGCAAATATGGAATTGCAGAAGAACACTTTGAGAATTCTTTTATGAAATACCTTTCTGATAAAAAAGGACTTTTAAAGTCTGTGCATTTTATGGGTATTATGGGAGAAGAAAAGTTTGACTTAATCAAAAAATGTAAGGTGGGAGTTCCCAACCCCGGAGGTGTAACAGAAACATTTGGGTTGACTGCAGTTGAAATGGAAGCTATGGGATGTAAAGTTACGACAATAGAATGTCCTGGCTATTTAGATACCGTCTTTGATAAAGATATGCTGTATCACCATACTAATGAACTTTCTGATTATATCATTAAGTGCCTCTCAGAGGCTAATGAAGATAATATGGATTCTGTGTGGAGTTATATTTCAGCAAATTTCTCTATAGATGTAGTTTTACCGTTATGGCATAAACTATTTATGTCTAGTACACATTCAGAAGCTATATACCTACATGAAAATAGATATCAATTGTATAATGGACAATATCATTTTAAGAAGGTAAAAGAAAAACTTAGAAGAATAAAGCTGCAAAATAAGTATCTTAATAAACTTCCTGCATTAGAAAGAATATTGTATAAACAACATTAAAATTATGATAAGTGTTATAATACCTCTATATAATAAAGAGAAATGTATTGAAAGAACAATAAAATCTGTATTAAAACAGACTTATTCAGATTTTGAATTGTTAGTTATTGATGATGGTTCTACAGACAACAGTAAAAATGTAGTCCTGTCAATCAATGATACCAGAATCAAATACTTTTTTAAAGAAAACGGTGGGGTATCTTCTGCCAGAAATTATGGAGTACATAAGGCTTCTACCAAATGGATATTCTTTTTGGATGCAGATGATGTTCTTCTTGATATTGCTTTAGAAAAACTGGTGTCTTGTAGTAAAAAGTATCCAAACATGGATATAGTTGTTGGTGGACTTCTTTTGAAAGATGGAGTCAATGAAGTTCGCATATCTGCTTCTAAAATGAACGTTTTGAAGAATCCGTTAAAGAACTGGGCACTTTGGCAGATTTTTCCGAGAACAGGAAATCTTTTGATAACAAAGGCTGCCTATCTCAATTTGGGAGGCTTTGATGAACGCATTTCTTATAATGAAGATTGGGGCTTTATTTTGAAAATGTGTGCCATGTATCAAATGGCTTGCATACCAGACATAACAATGGTTTATATGGACGATTTCAAAACGTTAAGTCAAAAATATGCTCCAATAGAGAATGATTTTTGTAATTATATGTCTTCTTTGTCCATAGCAAATCCTTGGGTAAATTATTTTATTTACAGACAATATATTTGGAGTTATCAGAGAAGACTTGATATGAACGATATGGAGGGAGCAACTTTTTTGAGGAACGAAATGAAAAGACGTTTTTCTTTCTCAGATGCCTTGCGTAATAAGATACTAATAAAGTATTCAAGCCTATATCGAAAGTTTTCTAAACATTAATTTGTAAAAGATATAATATGATGATAAAGGAATTTATACGATGGGGATTTTATAAAATAAAATTCTGGGGGGGCAAGATATGGTTTCATTATACAACCAAAATCTTTTCTGGTTCATCGTTTGAAGGATACAACAAAATTCATAAAAATACATTTTTTAAGGGGATTATTGGTATTTGCTCTTATATAGGTCAAGATTCCAAAGTCTATGGGAAAGTAGGAAGATTCACTTCCATTGGTGCAGGTGTAGAGGTCATAACAGGTGTTCACCCATATAAGGCTCCTTTCGTATCAACTTCCCCATTGTTTATCTCTGATAGAAATCAAACAGGTCTCGTTATTGTTGAGGAAAACAAACTTGATGAGTTAAGGTATGCCGATGAAGCCAACCGATATGAGGTAGTTATCGGCAATGATTGCTGGATTGGTTACAAAGCGTCAATAATAAGTGGGGTTACTATCGGTGATGGTGCTGTTGTATTAAGTCATGCTTTGGTAACCAAAGATGTTCCTCCTTATGCTATTGTTGGTGGTGTACCTGCAAAGATAATTGATTATAGATATGATGAAAAACAGATTGAATCTTTATTAAAGATAAAATGGTGGAATTTTCCTCTATCAACAGTTATTAAAAATAAAGAGTTGTTTTTAGATTTAGATAAGTTTATTTCAAAATTCAGATAAGATTTATGACACTTAAATCAGCATTCTATCGCACATATAATTATCTCCGAATGTTATATGGGGGGGCAAGATTTGCCTCTCTTCCAGACATAAAGTATAGTATATATTTCAAGAAGTCAAAGGAAAGTAAAGTCACAATAGGTAAAGGCTTTACCTTTTTTAGTGGAAATGGTTTGAATCCTTTGAGCCCTGGACGAAAGGGAACCATTTTTGCAGAATGTGATGCTTTTATCACTATAGGTGATAATGTGGGTATGTCTTCAGTTATCCTTTGGGCAAAGAAAGGAATAACTATTGGCAATAGAGTAACTGTAGGTGCCAATGTGGTTATATTGGATTCTGATTGTCATTCTCTTAACTATCTCGATAGAGGTACAGAGAATGATATGAAGAATTGTAAATGTAAGCCTATAATCATAGAAGATGATGTCTTGATAGGAACAGGATCTTATATATTAAAAGGTGTTCATATTGGGGCGAGGTCTATTATTGGTGCCGGTAGCATAGTTACTTCTGATATTCCTGCTGATAGCATAGCAGCAGGTAATCCTGCAAGAGTAATAAGAAAAATTAATCAAAAGTAATAATTATGGTTACAATGTATATTGGTGGTGGCTTGGCGAATAAGATGTTTCAATATGCTTTTTCGCTTGCCATCAAGAAAAAAGGTTATGATGTAGTGTATGACACCATTACCTTCAAGACAGAGTTTGTACATGACAGAGTAGAACTTGATGACATTTTTCCAAATGTCAACATGAATAAAATCTCGAAGTCTGATTATTGGGCTGCCGGTAAGCAGAGTAAGTTGGCTCGTTTGGTTAAGCGAATCAGCCCCAAATATATAACTGAACATGCTTATCTTTTCAATGATAAGGTATGGGAACAGATAAAGCCTACTTGTTACTTGGAGAGTAGTTGGCAGGATGAAAACTACTTTGTATCCGCTGCAGATGAGGTTCGTCAAGCTTTTGCTTTCCCGCCATTTGAGGATGAGAGAAACGTAGAGGTTGCGCAAGCAATGGCATCGTCTAATTCTGTGGCTATACATATCCGTAAGGGTGATGGTTATGGTACATGGAATATCTTCAGTAATACTTGTCCGAAAAAATACTATGATAAAGCGTTGGGTTATATAAAGGAGCATGTTGAGAACCCTAAGTTTTTCATCTTTACAGACAGTCCTGATGTAGTTAAGGAGTATCTTGATATAGAAGACTACACTTTGATTAATTGGAATCCTACATCAGGCAAGGGTAACTATTGGGATATGCAGTTGATGAGCTGTGCTAAACATAATGTTATTGCTAACAGTACATACAGTTGGTGGGGAGCATGGCTGAATAGTAACCCTACTAAGATAGTAATTGGTCCTAAATATTGGTTCAATCCAGAGTGTAAGCTAGGAGATATTAATCATGTCGTACCAAATCATTGGGTAAAACTATAATTTTACAGTTATGATAGACAACAGATTAAGCAATAAAATTGCATTTTTTCATATTTTAGGATTGTTGTTAGTGATACCAATCCATATTACCTTGAAAGTAGATCCAGCTTTTGCTCATTTTTTTGTTTCTCCATTTAGGATATTTTGTCATGCGTTTCAGCCTATATATTTCGGTCTTGCAGGTTTCCTTTTTTTCCAAAATTTCAATGAAGATATTTTGGATAAGTGCAAAAACAAAATAATGAATAGGGTAAAATCATTGTTTGTACCATATGTATTATGGAATGTAATGGCTTTTGGTTTATACTTGTTATTGGTTCGGTATGGTATAAAATCGTATCTGGTTGATAATTTTCAGTCCTTATACGCAAGCAAAAATATTTTTGATTTAATATTCCATATTCCTGTAGATGAACATCTTTGGTTTATTCAAGATTTGATAGTTGTCTCTATATTATCTTATCCCCTTTATTATGTTTTAAATAAAAATAAATGGTATAGTCTTTTAGTGTTAGTCATTGCTTCTGTGTTTATCCACCAAACCAAGATGGCTTCAATTACGTCATTTGCAATAGGTGCTTATGTTGGTATAAATAAAAGAGACTTGCTGGTAAGTGCTTGTAAATCAAAAATTCTATGTATTTCATGTATTATAGGTAGTATAGCTGTTATCTTCTTACAGCTTATTTTTACATTTCCAATGAATACATTGTTTATGCTTTCGTGGATAACGGCATTGTCTCTGTGGTACATTTATGATGTAATGCATCTTGACAGAAGGCTGTGTTCTGTAAAAATGGGGGGGGGTAAGAAAGTATTTCTTCTTTGTTTATCTAGCTCATGACCCGTTGTTGTCTATAGTATGTCATAAATTATCAGTTTGGTCTGTTCATAGTTTAGAGAACTCGATAATAATTTATTTTTTAGTTTTTATAGGAATAATAACATTAGTAGCATTTTTGGGCTTTCTAATAGATAAGTATTTCCATCGTGTTTTTGCTTTTCTAACAGGAGGAAGATAAAATAATTAGTGTATGAATATAATATTTCTTCATAGAGTATGGCCAGTATATGGCGGTGGTGAGACTGTTACAATATGTCTTGCCAATGAAATGGTGAAACGAGGTTTTAAAGTGCATATTGCCTATTTCAAAGATTCTGATAGTAGTAAGGAGATTCCTTTTATTGATGCAAGAATTAAGGCGCATCGTATAGGGAACATTAAATTTAATGAACTATCAGGTGACTTCTTCATAAATAAGGCGGATGCTAAATTAGCTTCCGAAGGTTTAATTTCATTGATCAAGCAGTATGATATTAATATTGTACATAATCAATGGTGGCCAGTAGAGTTTTTACAGGGTGTACATCAGCAAACTAATGCCAAGATAGTAAAAACCTTGCATATGGATGTGGATATTAAAAAAGCGTTCGACTTTTCTGGAGTAAAAGGAAAGATTATAAAGCTGTTCTATCCATTATATCGTATGGCTGAGAAACGGAAAAACATTTGGCGATGCAATAAATATTATAAATATAGTGATTGCTTTAATTTCTTGGCTCCTTGTTTTTTACGTTCTTATGCTTCTTTGAGTGGAAAGCGGGAAGACGATCCTAAACTCAACTTTGTTTATAATCCTTTGGTTTTTAATCAGGCAATATCTCAAGAAGAAAGAAAGAAGAAAGAAAATATAGTACTGGTTGTTGGACGTCTCAGTGAGCGTCATAAGAAAATAACAAGAATCTTGGAATCTTGGAAAGTTGTGGAGCAAGATTCCAGATTTGCTACATGGAAACTACAAATTGTTGGTGATGGCGAGAGTCGTGGCATGTATGAAGATATCATCAAGCGGAATCATCTGAAACGTGTAGAGATGCTAGGTTTCCGACAACCCCTTCCTTATTATAAGAAAGCTAAAATATTCCTTATGACATCTGCTTATGAGGGATTTAGTATGTCTCTTATAGAAAGTCAACAGAATGGTGTTCCATTAATTGTAATGGATAGTTTCGAATCTCTTCATGAGGTTGTCACCAATGGAGAAAATGGAATCATTGTAAAAGACGGGGATGTAGCAGAATTTACAGAAAATTTAAAGAAATTGATGTTAAATGATAATTTACGTAATCGTCTTGCTGATAAAGGATTGGAAACTTGTCAACGATTTACGGTAAGTAATTTGGTAGATAAATGGGAAACTATATATAATGGATTGATGAAACAATGATACATATATTTGATTTGTTGGGTTCTTATTGCGGTATGCACTATTATGATATCGCGTTTGCAGATGTTTTGCAACAAAGAGGTCATCGATGTTTAGTGCATTCCAATTTTGAACATAAGGGTGTTAGCGAGGTTTATTTTCCCCAATTCTTCAGCTGTAATAAAATACTTGGCTTATTGAGGTTTTTATGTGCATATTTTAGATTTTTTGTTTTTGTTTTGACACATCAGAACGAAAAAATAGTTTATCTAACTTATGGTGAGTTATATGAATTACCTTTTCTTTATGCTTTGGCTTTGTCTAAGAATGGGTGGGTTGATGTACATGAGATACATGCCTTGAAGTATAAAGATGATTCCAAAGTATCAAAAATGTTTGAAGGTTTATATAAAAAACGCATTCATCATGTCATATATCATTCTCAACGTACCTATGATATATTGAAAAATGATCGTCTTGATATGGTATATGTGCCTCATTTCAAATACGTTTTTCAACGCACTTATGATGAAAAGAATATTTCTGAGGATATAAAGAAAAGTTTTTGTTCTACTTTATCTAAATTCCTGTTTTTTGGTAATCTTAGCACAGTAAAAGGTATTGATACTGTTATTGATGTTTTTAAGAAATTAGATAAAACAAATGATTTCGAGTTAGTTATAGCAGGAAAAAATGTGGAGAACATAGACTTCTCCTCGCTAAGAAGTGATAAGATTAGGATTTTTGACAGGCATATAAATGATGATGAATTAGTTTATCTTTATTCAAAAACTGATTATATTCTTCTGCCTTATAAAAAATCTTCTCAAAGTGGAATTTTTGCGATGGCGGCTTATTTCCATAAAGCCATGATATTGTCTGATATTCCTTATTTTGAGAGTATGATTCAGGAATTCCCAAGTTTTGGATTCATTTCTTCTTTGGCGAAGTATGAGGAATGTGTAGAATCTGTTATTGTAAATCGAAAACAGAATTACTATTCACAGGAAGACTGTGATAGATTCGAAATGAAAAAAGAAATCGATAATTTTGTAAATAATTTCACTAAAAGAAAATAGTATGAAAGTAGTTCTTCTTGCGGGAGGCTTCGGCTCTCGTATTTCCGAGGAATCTCAATTCAAGCCAAAACCGATGATTGAGATTGGTGGTATGCCTATCATTTGGCATATCATGAAGGAGTATGCCTATTATGGTCATACAGAGTTTATAATCTGTGCTGGATATAAGCAGGAGTACATCAAGGAGTGGTTTGGTAACTATTTCCTTCATAATTCTGATGTTACTTTTGATTATCGTCATGGCAAAAATGAGATGACAGTTCACCAGACTAATATGGAACCTTGGAAGGTGACAGTTGTGGACACTGGCTATAATACTATGACTGGTGGTCGTATAAAGCGTATTCAGAAATATGTTGGTAATGAACCTTTTTTGATGACATACGGTGATGGTGTTTGTGATGTTGAAATCGATAAACTGATAGAGTTCCATAAAAGTCATGGTAAATTGGCAACCCTTACTGCTGTAAAAATGGCACAGGATAAGGGTGTGCTTGATATTCAGGATGGTGCCGTTAAAGCGTTCCGTGAAAAAAATGCCTCTGATGGTGCACCTATCAACGCAGGTTATATGGTACTCGAACCACAGGTATTTGATTATCTTACTGATGATGCCTGTGTGTTTGAGAAGGTTGCACTTACCAAATTGGCAGAGGAAGGTCAGTTGATGTCTTATATCCATGAAGGATTCTGGCAGTGTATGGATAATATCCGTGAGAAGAACATGCTGGAGAAATTGCTGGCAGAGGATAAGGCTCCTTGGAAGCGTTGGGAGCGTTCTATTCCTAATCTTGAATATAAGAACAGAATGACGAAGGGAGAATAATTATGTCACAGATAGATAAAGTACAGATTATTAATCGTCGCCTGATTGCAGATGAGAGAGGCTGGTTCCTTAAAGCCATTACTGGTACAGAGGAAGGTATTCCAAATCATACAGGTGAGGTGTATTTGACGATGGGTAAGCCTGGACAAGCTAAGGGTGGGCATTATCATCCAGAGGCAGTTGAATGGTTTACTATTATTCAAGGAAGTGCAGTCTTGAAATTGGAGGATATGGAAACTCATGATTATAGAGACATAGAAATGTCTTTAGAAAAGGCCATTACTGTTTTCATTCCAAATAATGTAGCCCATATAGTCGTAAATAATAGTGATAAAGATTTTATTCTTTTGGCTTATACTGATAAGCTGTATGACCCAAAAGATACAATTCCTTATAATATAAAATAAGACAAATGATAGATATTTTCGATAATTTTTATTGTGGCAAGCGTGTACTTGTCACGGGCCATACAGGTTTTAAAGGTAGTTGGCTTTCTATTTGGTTGCATGAATTAGGTGCTGAGGTAGTTGGAGTTTCGCAAGATCCTTTTACCAACCGTGACAATTATGTTTTGTCTGGCATTGGCAATAAGATGATGGCAGATTTACGTTCTGATATCTGCGATGGTCAGAAGATGAAGGAGATATTTCAAAAGTATCAGCCTGAAATCGTTTTTCATCTTGCAGCTCAGCCATTGGTGAGATATAGCTATGAACAACCTGTCGAAACATACGAGGCTAATGTTATGGGAACCATTCATGTGATGGAGGCAATCCGCGCAACAAGTTCCGTAAAGGTAGGAGTTATGATTACCACTGACAAGTGCTATGACAATAAGGAGCAGATGAGAGGTTATAAGGAAGATGACCCTTTTGGTGGTTATGATCCTTATTCATCCTCAAAGGGTGCGTGTGAGATTGCTATCCAATCTTGGAGAAGAAGTTTCTTCAATCCAGAGGATTATGGCAAGAAGCATCATGTTAGTCTTGCTAGTGTGAGAGCTGGCAATGTGATTGGTGGTGGTGATTGGGCTTTGGACCGTATCATTCCTGATTGTATCAAGGCGTTGGAACAGGATAAGGTAATTGATATTCGTTCTCCTAAAGCTATTCGTCCTTGGGAGCATGTATTGGAACCTTTGAGTGGATATATGTTGCTTGCCAAGAAACAATGGGAGAAACCTACTGAGTTTTGTGAAGGATGGAATTTTGGCCCGGAGTCTGAATCTGTAAGTACCGTATGGGAGGTTGCCACAGAGTTGATAAAGAATTATGGTAAGGGGGAACTGAAAGACTCTTCTGATCCAAATGCTGTGCATGAGGCTAAACTTTTGATGCTGGATATCACCAAGGCAAAAACCAAGTTGGGGTGGAAACCGCGAATGAATATGCAGCAATGTATGGACTTGGTTGCTGATTGGTATAAGCGTTATCGCTCAGATAATGTTTATCAACTTTGTGTAGAAGAAATTGAAAAATTTGTCAATTATTAAATTTGAGAAAAATGAAAATAGCGATAATTGGAAGTAATGGAATGTTGTCTGTTGCTTTAACCAAAGCTTTTATGGGTGATGGGCATCAGGTGGATGTTTACGGACTGGATGCTCCTAAAAATTATGAAAGTACAAGTTTTTTTCCATGTAATCTTTTGAAAGATGAATTGAATTACGACTTGTTAATGCAATCAGATATGATTATTTATGCCTCTGGTGCAGGTGTACAGGCTGCTCTTTCTACTCCATCTTCTTTAATGTATGCACTCAATGTCAATGTTCCGATAGATATAACACTCCAGTTGAAACAGAGAGATTATAGTGGCATTTTTGTCAGTTTTGGTTCTTATATGGAAATCGGCTTAAATGATGAAGATGGACGTTCTTTCACTGAGGATGAAGTTGTTTGTTCTTCGTTGCCTGTCACTAACGATTATGCATTGTCAAAACGTCTGTATGGTCGATATATGAAAGATTTTATTTCAGATTATACCCATTGGCATTTTATACTTCCTAACATGTTCTCATACAATGACAAGAAACCTGGAACACGCTTAATTCCTTATGTATTACAGTATTGTCGTGAATATAAGCAAGGTTTGAATCCGCAAGCACCAAGTTTCAGCGCTGGAACACAGACAAGACAGTATATCCTTTTGGAAGATATAAAAAATGTGATATATAAGGCTGTAGATGCTAATATGGAATCTGGTCTTTATAATATAGGTGGAGGAGAATTCCGTTCTATTCGTTCTTTTATAGAGAGTATGTTTGCTGCGTATGGTGTGCCATGTAAGGATAATTACTTTGGTAAGTCTATTCGACGTGATGGTGATATTAAGTCATTGCGAATAGATGGCAGTAAGTTGCAGAATGCAATACATTATTTGCCATCTGTTACTATGGCAGAAATCTTATGTGATTGATTATGGAGAATCATGCTTTTATAATTACCGCTCATCATCAGCCAAAACTTTTGGCAAGAACCTTGAAGGTACTGGAGGCCGATAATCATTATTTTTTTATTCATATCAACCAGCGTAGTGGTGATTTGGCTCCTTTCTTGGATGCTACGAAAGGAATCAAACATGTAAAGTTTGTAGATAGAATAAAGCTTTATCATGGTGATGTGAGTCAAATCAATGCTACTCTTATCATGATAAAGGCTGCAATTGATAGTGGTGTGGATTTTACTTATTTTCATCAGATAACGGGGCAAGATTATCCGTTGCGTTCCAACAAGCAGTTTGATGAATTCTTTGAAGGAAAGACAGAGTCGTTTATGTTCTTTGATGATTTGGAGAAATGCTCAAAAGAGACTTATGCTTCAATTGTGAAGAAAAAAATGCAATTTCGACCTAAAACGATAGAAGGAAAATGGCGCAATCGTTTGTTCTATCTTTTAGGCTTACCTCAAGTTATGGGCCTCTTTCTTCAGAGATCAAAGTTTGAAAACTTCGCAAGTGGTTCCGATTTTTTCTCTCTTCACAAGTTAGTCATAGATTATATTCTTGATTATAATCAAAGACATCCTGATTATCTCTGTCAATTTGTGAATATGTCTTCGCCAAGTGAGATTTATTATCATATCATGTTAAAACCAGTGATAGATAGATACCATATTCATACAAGGATGCCACTGCGATATAATAGTTTTGTTGCTCATCGAAAGATGGATACAAAATATCGGCCTTATGATTTAAATGAATTAGATTATGATTACGTGATGAAAACTCCTTGCTTTTTTTGTAGAAAGGTACACGAAGTGACTTCTGCAAAATTGTTGGATATGATTGATGTACAGAGAGGAAGCGAATTTGATATCACTAAATATAAGAACATTTTCTAATCACTTTCGGTGATAGAATAAATTAGAAAAGTCTACAATGAAAATAGCATTTGTTAGCGTCCGTGGTATTCCTAACAACTACGGAGGCTTTGAGCAGTTCGCGGAGTATATCTCTGTGGGCTTGGTGAAGCGTGGCCATGAGGTTACAGTGTATTCTCCTTCTTATCACCCTTATAAGGATGATGAGTACAAGGGTGTGAAAA